>ULWT01040342.1_pt1 | contig 269875 bp, 313 predicted proteins | sample 1960611 | NCBI WGS metagenome assembly ULWT01 (sample SAMEA4835819, study PRJEB28245) | human gut metagenome | biome: gut microbiome; material: fecal sample | place: Denmark | collected 2008
AGGGCATGTTAAAACCACCCGTTTCACGGGTGGTTATTATTATATTGTAACTATTTTTTTGGTATAGTCTAAATTTGCTACAGAATCATTTTTATATGCTAAGGTATAAATATTTGTTGCTAAAACATCTTTATTTAACATATGTTTATAAGTTTTATTATTAGAAGAATCAAAGAAATTCTTAACAGAAGTTATTAATGCGATTTTTGGATTAGCCTTATAAATTTCTGAAATAAGTGCCTTGCCTTTTTGGCTATATCCAAGAATTCTAGCATAAGGTACAGTTTTACGAGAAATGTACATATCTTTTTTTGTTATATTTAGCAAAATATATAATAAAATTCTTTGAATTCTAGTTTGTGTATATCTTTTTGTCTTAATTATATTTATTAACTCTGCTAAAGTATTGCAAGAATTAGCAGCATTTTTAATAGCATTTTCTAAGCCTTCATTTACTTCTGGAAATTTTTTAAGATCAGCTGTAGACAACCTTCTAATAGAATATAAAATTTCTTTTTCAAATTTTGATATATCTATAACATATTGATTATTTTCTATCTCTTGCATTAATAAGTCATAAGCAAGTCTAGGCATTACTTTTCTAATATCATTAAATTGATTATTTACAATCATATTTCTAATTGCTGTAGCACTTGCATATTCATCAACAATGCAATTACTATTATAAAAAGCTTTTTCACGTTTTATGGTTATTGGCATAATATGAGATTTATATTTCTTTAAAGCTTTTAAGTATTCAATTGCTAAAGTATTATTGGGTTGATTTAAAATGTTAGAATATTTTTGGTCATTTAAATATAGCAATATTGCATTTTCTCTAGCTTTTGGAAAAGAAAGCCCTTTTTTTAATTCTTCATTTAAGAATTCTACATATTGTTTTGGCTCTTCATATAAAATACCAGAAAATCTATTTAATATATCTATATCGGAATTCTCGGAACCAAATGAAACTGTATCTACAATTTTTAAGGAGTTTAAAAGTTTTATAGCGCCTTCTGCAAAATTTTCTGCACTAGAAATAGAGTATACTGTTGGAAGCTCTAAGACTAAATCTATACCACTTTTTAGAGCCATTTCTGTTTTTACCCATTTATTAACTATTGATGTATTACCTCTTTGAACAAAATTACCACTCATAATACAAATACTGTATTCGGCACCAGTTTCTTCTTTAGATTTGGTTAAATGCAAAAGATGACCATTATGAAATGGGTTATATTCTGCAATAATTCCTAAAACTTTTGACATATTTATCCCTCCTTATATTGTAGTATAAACAAATTATTGATATAATATCATAAAATGGTAAAAATTACAAATATAGGAGAAGAAAATGGAAGAAATAACAATATATACAGATGGAGCGTGTTCTGGAAATCCAGGTCCTGGGGGATGGGGTGCGGTACTTATGTATAAAGAAAATAAAAAAGAAATATCAGGTGGGAAATTAAATACAACAAATAATGAGATGGAAATTACAGCAGTTATACAGGCTTTAAAAAATCTGAAATATCCATGCAATGTTAAATTATATAGTGATAGCGCATATGTTGTTAATTGTTTTAACCAAGGTTGGATATATAACTGGAGAAAGAATGGCTGGAAAAACGCATCAAAAGAGCCTGTAAAAAATAAGGAATTATGGGAAGAATTATATGAACTTACCAAAATTCATAAAGTTGAATTTATAAAAGTAAAAGGACATAGTGATAATGAATACAATAATAGATGTGATGAATTAGCGAGAACAGCGATAAAAAACTTATAGTTAGTAGTAGAAGAGGTGTAAAATGGTAGTTATATATGATTTTGATGGTACACTAACACCATATTCTTTACCACAATATGAAATAATAAAAAAATGTGGATATGATGAAGAAAAGTTGATGAATAGAATATCAGAAAAATTAACCAATAGCGAAGGTCTATATGAAGCTTATTACAAATGTTACATAGAGATATTATTGGAGAATAATATTTTACTAACTAAAGAAAATGTTTGTTTAGGTGCAGATAAAGTAGAATTTAATAATGGAGTTATAGAATATTTTAAAAATTTCCAAAGTCAAACAACAGGAGTAAAACATTATATTGTTACTTCTGGAATAAAAGATTATGTGGATAAAACAGTAATTAGAAAATTTGTAGATGGTGTTTATGGTGTTACATTTAATGAAGAGAATGGAATATATAAAGATATAGATATTTTATTAACAGATAAAAAGAAAGTAGACGTCATTAAGCATGTTCAAAAAGATAATAAAGAAACTAATAACATTATATATTTTGGTGATGGATTAACAGATAGCTTCGCATTTGAATATGTTCATAGTATAGGTGGTAAGAATGTATTTATAGCAACAAAAAATGAATCAATGGAAACGTATAAAAAATTAAATGTTAAAGGAATTATAGATAAATGTTTCGAACCAGATTTTAGTATGGATTCTGAATTGAGTAAGTATATTCAAACACAAATAGAAGAGGAAAAATGTAAATAATTCTGTAGTAAAAACATGTGTTATGTTTACCCTAAATATTGTTTATTTATGCAAAATATGGTATAATAAGAACGTGGGAGGTAGGCGTATGAAAATAATAGGCGTAACAGGAAGTTCCGGAGCAGGAAAAGATACATTATGTGAAATTCTAGAAAATAAATATAATGCAGAAATAGTAGATGCAGATAAAATTGCAAGAGAATTATCTAAAAAAGGAACAATGTACTTACAATCAATAGTTGAAAGTTTTGGTTCTGGAATAGTAGATAGAAAAGGTGAATTAAATAGAAAAAAATTAGCAAGTATTATATATGAAGATGATAAAAAAAGGGAAGAACTAAATAAGCTTACCTTTATTTATGTTGTAGACGAAATAAAGAAAAGAATTAATAAAATAAAGAAGAAAATAATTGTTGTAAATGCTCCTTTATTATTCGAAAGCAATTTAGATCAAGTTTGTGATTTTGTAATTGCTATTATAGCAGAAAGAAAAGTACAAATAGAAAGAATAATGAAACGAGACAATATAAAAGAAGATGAGGCAGAAAAAAGATTAAATATGCAAAATACAGATGACTTTTATATAGAAAATGCAGATTATATTATACATAACAAAGGGGATATAAAAGATATAGAAAAACAATTAAAAGACATAAAAATATAATTAAATAACTTTTGTTATTGACGATTCTAAAATTTTTTAGAATCGTTTTTTTCGTATTACAAAAATATTACATTTTAGTTATTTTATTGAAAAGAAAATAACAATGGCATATAATTAACAAAAATGTCATATAAGAGGAGTAATGAATATGTATAATGATAGCTTTGCAGATATGATGCTAAATGAAAGGAAATTAACTGAAAAAATGAAGATATTGTTGTATTTTAAGAAAAAACATAACTGCTTTTTTGATAATACAGTAATATTTAAAACAGAAATATGTAGAATGTTTTTAGAACATTCTAAACCAGATGTTGATAATAATTTAGTATTAACAGCGTGTTTATTATATGCGTGTAAAAAGAGTGTAATTTCATTTACAGAAGAAAAAAGAAGAACTTATTTACGTAAAGGAGCAGAATATCTTGAAGAATTAGGATTCGACAAAAAGTTTTGTAGAATTTGTGAACAAGCTAATAGAATTGCTAACATTACACCAAGAGATAAAGAGGGAGACATATTAGAATTAATAGATAATTTTGGAATGCTTCTAGACAGGGATGATAGAAGAGCTTTTAATCCAACAGAAGCTTTATTCGTTTTGGAAAATGAAAATTTAAAAGGATTAGAAAATGTATATTTACAAGACTTTAAAGAATTTGTTATGGAATTTGAGAATTTAGAGACTCTTGGATTAGACAAAAGTAAAATAATTACAAGATGGCAAACTAAAATTAATATGATTCCAAAATATAATTTGGCACAAGGAATTAATGCGGCTATAGATTATAGAACAACTGCCAAAAAGTTATACATAGAAGGCAAAAAATTAGAAGTTAATAAAAATGGAATAAGAGACAATAAACAAGAAATAAATGCAGATAGAAGAATAAAGCATGAAATAGCAAAACAAATAGATGAAGAGCATAAGTTTTCTGACTTGTTAAATATAAGTGGGGAGGAATAAAAAATGAATGAATTTTTTGCAGATTTGCATGTACATATTGGTAGAGCAGAAAATAACAAGCCAATAAAAATTACTGCAGCGAAAAGTTTAAACTTTGCAAATATTGCAAAAGAATGTGAAGAAAGAAAAGGAATAAACATTGTAGGAATTATAGATTGTGCATCACCATATGTTATTCAAGATATAGAAGAATTCTTAAAAACAGGCGATGCATACGAGCTAGAAGATGGAGGAATTATATATAAAGATAAAGTATGTATAATACTTGGAAGTGAGACCGAAACATCAGAAAAAGGTAGAAATGGCAAAAAAGGTTCAGCACACAACTTATGTTATTTTCCACATCTAAAAGATATAAAAGCTTATTCAGAAGAAATGAGTAAACATATAAAAAATATAACATTAAGTACCCAAAGGTCAGATTTATCAGGATATGAATTAATAGATATTGTAGAAAAATATAATGGTATACTAGTACCAGCACATGCTTTTACACCATTTAAAAGTTACTATGGAAATTGTACAGACAGACTAAAAGATATATTTAAAGAAAAATATGATAAGATTTTTGCAGTAGAATTAGGTTTAAGTTCTGATACATATTTAGCAGATATGATATCAGAATTAGAAGATAAGACATTTGTTACAAATTCTGATGCACATTCATTGCCTAAAATAGCAAGGGAATATAATAAAATACAAATGGAAGATATATCTTTTAAAGAATTAGTTAAAGCACTAAAAAATGAAGATGGAAGAAAAATTGTTGCAAATTATGGACTAGATCCAAAGCTAGGTAAATATCATAGAACATATTGTGATGCTTGCAATTCTACAATTCAAACTAAAGAACCAGTAGAAGTATGTCCTTATTGTGGAAGTAGTAAAGTTACATTTGGAGTTTTTGATAGGATAGAATTAATAAAAGATAAAAAAGAATCTGTAAGTCCAAAATCTAGACCAGATTATATATATCAAACACCACTAGGTTTTGTACCTGGTCTAGGAAATAAAACAATAGAAAAACTATTAGATAATTTTGGAACAGAAATGAATATATTACATAAGTTGTCATTTGATGATATAGAAGCTGTTGTAGGAACTAAGCTAGCTACAATTATTGATGAATCTAGAAAAGGAAGATTACAAATAGAAGCTGGTGGAGGAGGAAATTACGGAAAAGTTTCCACAAAAACACTAGATAATTAGTTCTAAAAATCATTTTATCACATAGATATTATGTATAAATAATTCTATGGAGGATAAAATGAAAAAAACAAAAAATACATATATAGAGGTAATTTTAAAAAATTTACAAGAAAATAAAAAAATATATATATTATTATTAATTTTTTTACTTATAGGAATTGTTTTAGGAGTGTTTTTTATAAATAACTCTGATGAAGCACAAAAAAATGAGGTTAGTGAATATATAAATAATTTTGTTACAACATTAAAAAATAATAATTCGATAGATAAAAATGAGTTAATAAATGTATCATTTAAAAGAAATATATTAATGGGAATAATATTATGGTTCATAGGTTCTACTATTATTGGTTTACCACTAATATATTTTTTTGTGTTGTATAAGGGGTTGTGTATAGGTTATACAATATCTGGAGCTATAATCGCATTAGGAACTGAAAGAGGAGTGTTTTTTTGCATAGGAAGTATATTATTTCATAATATTATATTTATTCCAGCATTGTTTTTTATAGCAGTAAGTAGTACAAAATTATGTTATGCAATTATGAAAAATAGAACTAAGGAAAATATAAAACTAGAAATTATACGACACTCGATATTGTCTATAATAGCAGTAATATTTTTTATGTTATCTTCTTTAATAGAAGTTTATATTTCAACAAATTTACTTACATTTATAACAAAATATATTTAATAATTAGCAAAAAGATATTTACAATTTTGAATATCTTTGATATAACATATATAGTTTATGTAAATAATATATGTACATAAAACTAAAAAAAGCAGTAGAGGAGATAGTAGCATGGAAAAGAAAATTAAACTTTTTTTAGAATTTTTACAAAAAGATAAAAAATTATCAAATAACACACTACAATCATATAAGAGGGACATTACCCAATATGAATCATATATAAATGAAGAAAATTTACAATATTTAAAAGTTACAAAAGATGATATAAAAAAATATCTTGAAAACTTAAAAAATATTGGTAAAAAAACTTCAACAATTTCTAGAAACTTAGCATCAATAAGATCATTTTATCAGTATTTAGTAAGAACTAAAAAAATAAAAGAAGACCCAACAGAGGGAATACAATCTCCAAAAGTAGAAAAAAGAGTACCAAGTGTTTTAAGTTCTAAAGAAGTAGAATTATTATTAGAGCAACCTAAAGCTGTTGATTTAAAAGGAATTAGAGATAAAGCAATGTTAGAATTTGCTTATGCAACAGGAATGAGAGTAACAGAAATAATAAATCTAAATCTAGAAGACGTTAACTTAAAAGAAGGATATGTTTCTTGTACAAATGCCAATAAACAAAGAAATATACCACTAGGAGCAATTTCTATTAATGCTTTAAAAGAATACATAAAGAAAGCAAGACCATATTTAATTAAAAGTGAAGATGAAAAATCTTTATTTGTAAATATAAATGGTAAAAGATTAACAAGACAAGGTTTTTGGAAAATAGTAAAATTCTATAAAGAACAAGCTCATATAGATAAAGACATTACACCACATGTGTTAAGACATTCTTTTGCAACACATTTATTGCAAAATGGAGCAGATTTAAAAGCAATCCAAGTTATGCTTGGTCATTCTGATATTTCTTCAACCCAAGTATATATGCAATTTCAAGATGAAGGACTTAAAAATATTTATAAGAAAGCTCATCCAAGAGCATAAGTTATATATTAAAACCACCAATGCTAAGACATTAGGTGGTTTTTTCTGGATTTAAATATAGGAAAAAAGAATGCTCATAAATCCCTATTTTGCATTCACTTTTTTTTTATGTTATGTTATACTAGTAAGCATGAAAAGACGTGGAGGTTAATATGAATGAACTTACAAGTGATGAAAAATTAAAAATACAAACAAACTTAGAATATATAGGACTAGATTTAAATAATATACCACAATTTATAAAAAATTATAGACCTCTTGAATTTAGACCTATTAGAGGCTTTAGCGAAAATAAAAGTAGAATATATAAATATTTAAACATAAAAGATATTCAAATATATATAACTCCAAGAAATAAAATGGATTTGCTTTCAAAGAAATATGAGGAATGTAACCAACTATATGATTATTTAAAGCTTGAATCAGAAGATGACATAGTAAAACATGGCGTGTTTTTAAAAATGGTAGATAAGATAAATATAAATGAATTAGAAAGAATAGCTGCCGAACAAGAAATCTTAAATGAAGAAATTCCATTCGAAGTAAAATATAGCGAAAATTATCTTTGGCAAATTTATTATTCCGACATAACAAAACAGTATTTTATGATGGTAACTCTAGAAGATGAGGAATTTGAAGCATTTTTTTATCTTCTAAAGAAACAAATAGAAGCATATAAAGAAAATAAGGATATATATATTTATGTGCCTGTATGCAATACAGAATATTCTGGTGAGTTATTAACAAGAAATGAGATTGCAGATACAGAAAATTATATATGGTTATTTACTAAAGATTGGCCATTTGTTTATGAGGTGTATGACAAAAATGGAATAATGAATGTATATATTATAGGAAACACTATTTGTTATGAAAAGATTAACAGTCATTATAAAATTGTAATAAAAAATGAAGAAGAAGCAATTAAGTTTTTTAAATTAATTAAAGCATTATTTATTTTACAAACAGAAACAAATGGTAAATATGTATTCGAGCCAAGAATAAAAAAAGATGGAAGCTTAGAATTTTTATATAACGGAGATATAATAGAATATGAGAATTTAACTAATTTTATAAAAACAGAGTTTTATAAGACAGATAATGAGATTAATGATATCGTAGAAAAACTAAATAAATGTGAAAAACAAAAACAAGAATTATCAATAGAAGAAAAAAACAAAGTAAAAGAATTTCAAGACAAAGAAAAGGAAATATCAATATATTTAGATTGTAAGCGTAGTTTTTTTGGAAAGATTAAATTCTTTATGCAAAACAAGAAAAAATTAAAAGGAAGAGCAAAAGAGATATTAGATAAAGATAGCAAAGAAGAGGAAGAAACACAAGAAATAGAAGAGATTTTTAAAGAGAATGATGGTATAGATAGAACAAAGGAATTCTTAACAATAGAGGATTTAGTTTTATTGATTAAGGCTTTTGAAAGACAAGATAAAAGATTAAAAAATGATGAAATGGATGTACGAGCATTAGAAAATAAAATAAAAATTTTAAATAGTAAAATTCGCAATGCAGAGGCATATTTAAAAGAAATAGATGAGCATAACAAGAGTATTTTTGATTTTTGGAAATATACCAATAAGGATAATAACTTAATTTTATCAGAGATAGATGCAGAAGAGGAAGTTCCAGTTACAAATTTAGAAAAGACATTTGATTATTTAGAAGATTTAGAAGAGCTTGGCAAGAACATGGATAAAATAATAAGGAAAAAATTATCTAAAAAAGAATGTGACAGTATATTTTTAGCTACAACAGAAATTTTGGAATTCATCAACAAGATAAAAGATAAAGATGACCTAAATGAGAAAGAATTGCATCTAATAGAACAAGAACTTAATGATATAAAAGAGAAAACTACAATTGTAAGTTCATTATTTCCAAAAGAAGAATACGATATTTTTGGTGGACTTTCTGAAGATAAAACAAAAATTAGAGTATTAGCAGGAAGAAAGCATCGTGAAATAGAGAAAAATATGTACAGAGTAATAGATGTAAATAAGAATACGTCATTAGATAGGTTTGTAGAAAAATTAAAAGTAATTGTAAGTGATATAGAAAAGGCTTTATTACAAATAAAGGCACCAATGAATTTATCATTATATGTGGCAGAAAAAGATATAAATAAATCTAATTTCGAAATTTATCATGTAAATCCAGAAGAGGCTATAAATGATATAGAAAGTACTGATGAGCATATTTGTAGGATAAATATAAAAAAGGGAATGCCACTTATATTTTTAACTAATACAGTTTATTATGACAATTATAATAAGACACTTCCAGAAGGTATGGAGCTAAATGATTTGGTATTACTAGATAATTCGAAATTTGAATTTTTAAAGAAAAGGGAATCATTTTTCAGAATGAATAAAGAAGTAAAGAAATTTGAATACCAAAATTGTGATATACATGTAAAAGAATATAATTTGAAATTAAAACATAAGAAGGAGGAAAACAATGATAAATAGAACAATTATTGTTGTTTTAGATAGTTTTGGAGTTGGAGAATTACCAGATGCAGATAAATATGGTGATGTAGGTGCAAATACATTAGGGCATATTTATGAACTTGCAAAACCTAAATTAACTAATATGAAAAAATTAGGTTTATACAATATTGATGGATTAACAATTCCAGAAAAAGAAGAAAATCCTATTGGAAATTATGGTAAGGCACAAGAAAAATGTGCTGGTAAAAATAGTCCTGTAGGACACTGGGAAATCTCAGGATTTGTAAAAGAAAAGCCATTTAAAACGTATCCAGCTGGCTTTCCAGATAAGATGATAGAAGAATTTAAGGAAAAAACCGGATTACAAGGCACTTTGTTTAATGGTGTTGGTTCTGGTACAGAATTATTAAAACAATATGGAGAAGAACATTTAAAAACAGGATTTCCTATTGTATATACTTCTGCAGATAGCGTTTTTCAAATTGCAGTACATGAAGACATAATTCCTGTAGAACGATTATATGAAATTTGTAGAATAGCAAGAGAAATGTTAAGTACAGAAGAATATGATATAGGAACAGTTATTGCTAGACCTTTTGTAGGAGATAAAGCAGATAATTTTACTAGAACATATAATAGAAAAGATTTTGAATCACCAGAATTTGGTAAGACAATGCTTGATGTACTTTATGAGAATAACGAAGAAGTAGTTGCAATTGGAAAGATTGAAGACTTATTTTCAGGCAGGGGAATATCAAGAGCAATTCATACAGAAGGAAATGCTGATGGAATAGAAAAAACAATAGAAGAAATAAAGAATAGTAAAAACGCAAAATTAATTTTTACAAATTTAGTAGATTTCGACATGCTTTATGGTCACAGAAATAATGTAGAAGGTTATGCAAAAGCCTTAGAATATTTTGATAATAAATTACCAGAAATTATTGAAGCAATGAATGAAGATGATTTATTAATTATAACAGCAGACCATGGAAATGATCCTTCAACACCAAGTACAGATCATGATAGGGAATATATACCTATTTTAGTTTATGGAAAAAATATAAAACATGGTATTAATCTTGGAATAAGGGACACATATGCAGATATTTCAGCAACTGTATTAGATATTTTTGATTATCCTATCTTAAAATACGGAAAGAGTTTTAAAGATTTGATAATTTAATTATTGCAAAATAAAAAAATATATGCTAATATGTATTAGCATATAAATGCCGATGTGGCGGAACTGGCAGACGCACCAGACTCAAAATCTGGCGGGAAACCATGTGGGTTCGAGTCCCACCATCGGTACCAAGAATAAAAACTATGTAACGCCTTTAAATAGCTTATTACATAGTTTTTTATTTTACTTTTAATGCAATTTTAATGCAACCCAATATTTTCTTTATCTAAATATGCATTAAATTTGTCGTCTTCTTGTAATTGAAATTTTTCGAAAACAGATGCATAGGTGTCCATTGTTGTTGTTATATTTTTATGGCCTAATTTTTTCTGTAAAACTTTTGCAGACATTCCACTTTCTATACATCGTGTAGCATAAGTATGTCTTAACATATGTGTGTGAATATGTTTAGCGATAGAATACTTTTTATTTAGTCTTTGTAAATAGGAATTTAATTCATTAGGAGATATAAAATTATCTTCTTCGTCATCATAAAATAATAATCCGTATTTGTTATGAGAATCAATTTTAAAGGCATTTGATAGTATAATATGAATAGAACTATTAATTGTTATATTTCTAACAGAATTTTCAGTTTTTGTTTTATTGCCTAATATAACTTTATCATTTTTATTTCTTGTTAAAGTTCTTTGAATATAGATTTTATTATTATTAATATCAATATCTTCTTTTTTTAAAGCTAAAACTTCTCCAATTCTCATCCCTGTATACAATTGCATTAAGATAATTAAATCATATTTTTTATTCAGTTCTAAAACATTTATTAATCTTCTTTGTTCTTCTACGGTTAAAGCTTCAACTTTTTTATTTTCTTTATCTGAATTTGGCTTTTTTATAATTTCACTATTAGCTGGATTAAATATTATATATTTTTCAGATATTGCAATTTTAAAAGCTTTATTCATCATTGAATACATTTTTTTTATAGAGCTATCAGAATAAACAGTAATAGTAGTTAAAAAATGTTTTATATCTTCTGTAGTTATTTTTTGTATATTTTTGTTAGCAAAAGTAGAATCACATTTTATTATTTGTTTTAAAGTTTCTTGATTTCTCAAATAACTTCTATCACTAATTTGGTTAGTATCATATTTGTAATTTATATAGTTTTCGATTAATTCTTTAAATGTTATATCTTGCTTATCAATAAAAAGTCCTTTATTAACATCTACAAGAGCTTTAGTTATTTTATCTTTGACTTCTTTACGAGTTTTACCATAAACTGACTTCCTATTTAATTTACCATCTGCTTTTCTTCCTGCTGTAAATTGTCCAACCCATCTATTTAATTTTTCTGAGAAGAAGATAGATCCTTCTCCATTTCCACGTTTAGACATAAAAAACTCCTTTCAAAAATTTGTTCTCTTGAAAGAAGTTAGAAATAAATATATAATTAATAAAACTCTTTCAAGAGTGATTTTGAGAATAGATAATGTAAAACTTTGGCGAGGGATACATTATCTATTTTTGTATTACAATAATATTTCATTTTTTTGAAAAATATTTTAAAAAGTTGCATTTTTTTTTACAAAATTGTATAATATATTATACATAAGGCTAACTTGTGAAGGATAAAGGCTGGGTTCCCGAATGGGAGTAGATATATTTCAAAAATATATTTAGAATCCTTTGCCCCTGGGGTTAGCTTTTTTTATTTAATTTATTTTTTAAATTGTTTATGATATTATCTGGATCTTTTTTTATTTCTTCAACAATAAAATCAATAGTTTGAATAGAATAACTATATTTAGGTGCTTCACCTATTGTGTTGATATAACAAAATTTTGGATTATTTTTTATATCATAATAATTGGCAAATAGTTGAAAATGATATCGATTAAATGTTAAATTTATTTCAGCTTTTTTCAATCTTTTATTAATTTCTTGATTTAATTTTTTCATAGTAAATTTATGTGTAACATTAGGGTCTTTTAGTTCTTTAATAATTTTTACATTTTCATTTGAACTTTTATCAATACTTAATAATTCAGTAGCTTCATTTTTATTTTTGGTAATATAATGATAATGTTCAATTCGTATTGCAAATCCATTATTATTTTTTTCAACTAAAGGATTTAATTCATGGAAGGTAGCAATTAATTTTTTAGATAGTTCTTCTGGATATTTTGCTCTTATTTCTGGCTCATTAAAAGATTTCATATTTGTAGTTAAAGTTAAAAAATTTTGAGGAATAATTTCACTCATATCTATATTATGAAATTGTTGCATTTTTTCATTAAAATTAAACAAACAAGCTTGAAATAATGGAATATATATCATTTCATACTCGGTTGTTACAAAATGAGTACTAGTATCTCTTAATTCAATTATTTTTTCTAGGTTTAATCTTAATGGGTCTTTTGAATTTGTGAATACTTTCTTTATGCATTCAGATAGACTAATAGTTCTGTTTGGTTTATCTTTGTAATATATTTCACTATTTCCATATTTTTTTATTATATGAGCTTTTAGCATTAGCTCCCAAGCATTACATATAAAAAATGAGAAACCTTCTACTCGATATTTAATAGTTGGTTTATTATATATTTCAACAGATAAAATGAATGCTTCTTTTGATTTGTCTAATAATAAATTTACAATATTATTTTCCATTTGTTAGTCCTTCTTTATTAAATTTTTCCTTGATAAGATATGACTTTACCAATGACTTTTATTGAAATATCTTTAGGGTTATATATTTGTACAGTATTTTCTGGATTCGTTGACATAGGTTCTAATATAACTAAACCATTTTCCTTTCGATATTTTTTTACTGTAGCATCAAATCCATTTACAAGTATTACACCTATTTCGTTATTTTCCAAATCGTCTTGTTTTTGTACAAGCACAATATCTCCTTCATTAAATTTTAAGTTCATACTGTCTCCTTGTACTCTTAAATAAAAGTAAGTATAACCTTCTTTTATTTGAGAAGAAGGAGCAAATTCATATCCTTCTATATTTTCTGTAGCTAGAATAGGTAGTCCAGCACTAATTTTTCCAACAACAGGAATTTTTTTTGGTGTATCTGTATCAGGGAATATATTGCTATCTATTTCATGTCTTTCCATTGGAACATCATATCCCATCAACCATACAGGATTTACATTATAATAATTTGCTAATATTTCAATCACAGGTAGTTTAATTTTTTCAGTTTCTCCGTTTTCCCATCTTAAAACAGTGCTTTTATGCACGTCTACTTTTTTTCCTGCATCTTCTAAAGTTATATGTCTTAATTCTCTAGCTTGTTTTAATCTTTTTCCAACTTTTTCAAAAATAATTTTATCCATAATAATTCTCCTAACTATTCAAATTATAACATATTTTACAACTTTTGCAACAAAAATTGTAAAAAATATAAAAAAAGTTGCAAAATGCTATTGACAAAAGTAAAACAATATAATATATTAAAGTTGCAAAATACAACGAAGAAAATTAAGGAGGTGAGTAAATGGTTAATACAGCTAAAATAAAAGGGAGAATAGTAGAAAAAGAAAAAACTATACAAGCAATAGCACCAAAAATTCCTTGCTCTCCATATACTTTAGGACAAAAGATAGCAAATGAAACACCTATTAATTTAGAAGAAGTTATGGTATTATGTGATGAATTAGATATAAAAGAAGAGGAATTTGCCGAATTTTTTTTACAAAGAAAGTTGCAAAACACAACGAAGAAAATAAAATAGAGGTGAGAAGATGGAAGAAGAATTTGAAAAACTAATAAAATTAACAGAGCCACTAAGAAATTACATAAGTGAAAAGTATGATATGAAAGTTTCAATACTTGTAAATTGTGATGAAGTAAAAGTGATTAGAGATGAAGCAGGAGTTCCAATAAAAAAGGAAGACTAGCAAAGCTAATCTATCCTTTTATAACGATGAACTTTATCTAAATTAGATAATTCATGACCTAAAGATGGAGCATTCATAAAAGCTCTATATTCAGAATTAGTAACACCATAATATTGATAAATAGCACCATCTTTAAATTGAACTTCAAGTGTATTATTTTCCCAACCAACACTTGAAATTCTACTAGAAGAAACAGGTATTCTGTTCATTAAAATACACCTCGCTTTCTACAAATTAAAATATTTTTCTCTTATGTGTGAGGTAATTATAATACAAATTTAGACAGAAAGGAAGTGATAAGAAAATGCAAGAAAAGAAGTCCGTTTTAAATTATAAGAATTTACCAGAAACAATAACACCTTATGATTATGCAGATTGGAGAGGCATTGGGGAGAATAAAGCAAGGGAAATATTTAATAGTAAAGGCTTTCCAAAACTTAAAGGCACAGGAGTGAAACAATTAGCAGACAAAAGGGCAGTATTATTACACGACTTAGGTTTAGAAGGAGAAAACTTACAAACAGTATTACAAGAAATAGCAAAACAGATTATTTAGAAAGGAGTGAGAATAAATGAAAATTAAAAACAAATTTAAGTTTATAAGAAGTACAACAATATTAATATTTATAGTTCTAGGAATCTTCTGTATCTCTGTATCTAAGGAAAAAACAGAGTATATTGATTACACTGTTGGAAAAGGAGAAACATTATGGAGTATAGCAGCAGAGAACACAGATGGAGATATAAGAGATTACATTTATACAATTAAAGATATAAATGGAATGACATCGAGCGAATTGCAAGAAGGACAGACAATTAAACTTTTGAAGGAGGTGAAATAAATATATGGATAAGTTGGACAAGTTATATTTAGACAATACATTAAGAAAAGCAAAGCTAGAAAACAGTATAAGAAATTTAGAACAAGTATCTAATCGAGTTATAAAGAAATACAAATATGATGAAGCAGAATTAGATGCAAATATAGCAAAAAGTTTATTTGAAATGGAAGATACAACTAAATTCTTATTACTAGTTAGTAATTCAGAACACAATGAAGAAGAAGCAAGACAAAAATTAGAAATAATTCACGAAAAATTAAAAATGCTATGTATCTATCCGCTAAAACAGAACACATAGCAAAAAAGAACATAAAAAAATATTCTCTCTAATTATATTAACATAATCAGAGAAATAAATCAAGGAGGTAGAAATGAATATATACGAATTAACTGGAAATTATGAACATCTTTTAAATATGTTATATGACGAAGATGTGGATGAAAAAGCATTGTTAGATACATTAGAAAGTATTGAAGGAGACATAGAAGATAAAGCAGATGGATATGCAAAAATCATAAAAGAATTAGAAACACAAAGCAATGCAAGGAAAGAAGAAGCAAAAAGATTAACACAAAGTGCAAAAACAATAGATAACAGAATAAAAATGCTAAAAAGCAATTTGTTTAATTGCATGAAAATAACAGGAAAAACAAAGTTTACTACAAATTTATTTAGTTTTAGCATTGCTAAAAATGGAGGAAAACAAGCTTTAACAATAGATGGAGATGTACCAGAAGAATATACAAAAACAATTGTAGAAAATGATACATTTAAGATAAGACAAGCTTTAGAAAATGGTAAAAAATTATCTTTCGCTCATTTGGAGCCAAAAGGAGAAAGTTTGAGGATTCGTTAATGGAAGAAAATTATATTTGGAATGGCAATACTTGTTTTTATGTGGATATAAAAAACAAAACTTGGGGCTGCAGAATAAATACAAAAGATAAATCAAAATCTAAACAAATAATAAAGTATTTTAAAAATACTAGGAGAGAACAAATAAAAGCGTGGAGAAAAGAATGGAAACTTACGACTGAAGATTTTATAAATGTTTTAGTAATTTATTTAAATGGAAGAAGAGATATAAACAAAAGAATTTATAAAGCACTTAAAAAAAATTATATAAAGGAGGTAATAAGTAATGGCTATACCAGTATTAATCATAGGTAAATCTGGTAGTGGTAAAAGTACAAGCCTTAGAAATTTTGGAGAAAAAGAATTAGCACTTGTAAATGTTATAAAAAAACCACTTCCTTTTAGGAAAAAATTTGAAAGCACATTAGAAACAGATGACTATAAAACAATTGCTGAAAGTATTTATAAAACAAAGAAGAAGGCTATTGTAATAGATGATTCAGGATATTTAATAACAAACCAGTTTATGAAGAATCATTCAAAAGCAGGAGGAGGTAATTCTGTATTTAATTTATACAATGATTTAGCAGATAGATTTTGGAATCTTATTGAGTTTATGAAAAACAAAGTTGACCAGGATAAAATAGTTTACTTTATTATGCATGAAGATAAGAATGATGCAGGAGATATAAAACCAAAAACGATAGGAAAATTACTAGACGAAAAAGTATGTATAGAGGGAATGTTTACAATAGTTTTAAGAACAGATATAGAAGATGGAAAATACATATTTAAGACACATACAGATGGTAAAGATGTAACTAAAACACCAATTGGAATGTTTGAAGAAAATGTGATTGAAAATGATTTGAAGTATGTAGATGGAATAATAAGAAAATATTATGAAATTGGAGGTTAAAGTAAATGGCAGATTTTGAAGATTTAAAATTTAATTCTAGAGTTTTTGAAGAAATTAGGAATCAATTAGATAAGATGATACAGGCTTATACAAATATAGCTATGCAATCTAATAAAGCATCTGAAATTAATTTAAAAATAAATATAGATGTAATTAATACTTATGATGAAGAAAATGAAAATGTAATTAGGCCTTTATATGAATGTAAATTAAATGGAAAGATTAAAGAAACTAAAGACGAAATAAAAGGAACATTAGGAGATAATTACATACTAAAAAGAGATGAAGAAAGTGGCGAATTATATATAAAAGAAATAAATGAACAATTAAGTTTTAATGATATGGAAGGAGAAGATGAAGATGATAGATTTTAATGAAGAAGAATATAAAAAAGCACAAGCTTTTGATGGAGAAACAGTTAAATTACCTGCAGGAGGGTACATATGCAAAATATTAAACGTAAAAAATGAAAAAAGTAAAAATGGTAAAAAAATGTTAAGTGTAGCATTAGATATCGCTGAAGGAGAATTTTCTGGATTCTTTATGAATCAATACGAAAATAGAAAGAAAACGAGTAATCCAGAAAATCCTGCGAAATTTCCAAATAATGCAGTAGTTAGATATGTACTAGAGGGAGATTATTGGTTAAACAGATTTAAAGGATTAATGACATCGCTTGAAAAATCAAATGATAATTTTAGTTGGCTAGAATGTAATCATGATGAAAATAAAATAAAGGGATTACATATTGGAGCAATCTTTGGAGAAGAAGAATATGAAAAAATGGATGGTTCTATTGGTACAACTACAAAAGTTACTCAAATTAGAAGTACAGAAATAATTAAAGAAGGAAACTATACTGTTCCAGAAAAGAAAAAATTAGAAAAAGAAGAAGATCCATTTGAAAATATAGGAAATAGCGTTAATGACCTTCCTTTTTAGGAGGTTCACTATATGAACAAAATAAAAGAAGTAAAAGAATTAACAAACATAATTGATGTTGCAAACTTATTAGGTTTAAACCTAAATAGAGCACACTTTTGTAAATGTCCTTTCCATACTGAAAATACAGCTAGTTTATCAGTATCAGAGAAAAAACAAGTTTGGAAATGTTTTGGCTGTGGAAAAGGTGGAGATGCAATTAATTTAGTAGAAGATTTATTAAATATAAATGCTTATCAAGCAGCTAAATACATAAATGATAATTTAGGTTTAGGACTAGATTTCAAAGGAAAAAACGATGAAATAAAAATTAATAGATATAAGCAAAAACAAATAGCAAAACAACAATTTAAAAAATGGGAAAATAGAAGCTTTCAAATTTTATGTGATAGCATACATAAAATGAATTTTGTAGAGAAAGACCAGGAATTAAGTATTATAGATTATTATTTGGAAGCTTTTATTTGTGGAACAGATGAAGAAAAAATTGAACTATACAAAGATAGTTCTTTTAGAAAGAAGGTGGACCAACTTGCAAAAAGATATGGCTGATGAATTACTAGATACAGCAGATATATTCGAAATAAATAAATTAACTGCAGAAGAATTATTAAGTGAAGAGAAAATAAAATATATCTTTGCTATAGATAATCCAGTACAAAAACAAAAAGTATTAAATCAATTTGAAGAGAGAGCAAAACAGTTAAAAATAAAAAGAAATTTTTCAAATTTATTAAAAGCATATCAAGCAGAAATGGTAATTCAACAAAAGTCTACGAATAGTAAAAAAAGTAATTTTACAGATTGTCCATATCCTTCTATGAAAACAGGAGAATGGGAAGCAAATGATATTGAAATATTTAAGCACAAATATGACACGACAATGACTCCTATTAAAGTAAAAGCATGTAGTCATCCAATTATACCTATTGAACGTTTAATTAACTTAGATACTAATTTAGAAAAAATTAAACTTGCTTTCTATAAGGATCAAAAATGGCAAACAGTTATAGTTGAAAAAACAACTATAGCAAGTAAAACAAAAATATTACAATTAGCTAATTTTGGAATAGAAGTAAACGAAAATAATGCTAAAGAATTAATTACATATCTATCAGATGTATTAGAGTTAAATGACATAAAACCACTTATTTCTACAAATCATTTAGGATGGATTGATAAAGAATTTATTCCATATACAAGTAAATATGTCTTGGATGTAGATAAAGAATTTAGACAAAAAATAGATTCTATAACTGAAAATGGAGATTATGAAGATTGGAAAAATTATATAAGGAATTTAAGAAAAAATAGTAAAACATTAAGATTTATGATTGCAGCTAGCTTTGCAGGTGTTTTAGTAAGAATATTTAAATTAAATACTTTTATAGTTCATCTATGGGGGAAAAGTGGAAATGGAAAAACAGTAGCAGAGATGGTTTGTGCTTCTATATGGGGTAGGCCAGATAATAATATGATTAGTAATTTATCAAATACAGCAATAGCAAATGAAAGATTATGTAATTTTTATAGAAATATGCCTATTTTTCTTGATGAATTACAAATAGCTAAAGCAAGATATAAAAGTTTTGATGAACTAATTTATGTATTAACGGAAGGAAAAGGAAAAGAAAGAGGAACCGCAGATACAGGAATTAGAGAGCAGACAAGTTGGCAAACAATAATAATTTTAAATGGAGAAGAGCCTATTACAAGCGATACATCTAAAGAAGGAGTAAAAAACAGAGTAATAGAAATAAATGATGATTCTCCAATAATAGAAGATGGAAATGCAACAGTTAAATTTATTCAAGATAATTATGGATTCGCAGGAAAAGAATTTATAAAACTAATTGAAGATAGAGAAAAATTAGACAAAGTAAATAGTAAATTTGTAAAAGATATTTCTGAATTAACAGAATATAAAAAACAAGTAAATGCTTTTGCTTGTATTATGACAGCTGATTATTACTGTAGCAAATTAATATTTAATGATGAACCGTTAAGTTTAGATGATATTAAAGAATATATAAGAGAAGATACAGATGAAGCAGAAAGATATATGAATATCATAATTGATACAGCAAATGCCAATATTAATAATTTTTATGACAATGATAGTGCATTTCCACCATCTGGACAAATTTGGGGAAAACTAGAAAAAACAACAGATGGAAAAGGAGCTATTATGTATTACGATTTTATTCCAACCAAACTACATGAAATATTAGATGAAAATGGAATAAGTTGGAATAGTATAAAGAAAAAATTATTAAACCAAGGATATATTGAAGTTGATAGAAAAGGTAAATATCAGGTTAATGCAAGGATAAATGGAACACAACAAAGAGTGATAAAAGTAAAAAATATATATTTTAATGATGATTAAGTGTTACACCTGTTACACCTTGTTACACCTAAGTTACACCCAAAGGTGTAACACCAAAAATATTAGAGTATCAAGCATTTTAATTAAATAATATATATATGTTACACCTAAATAATATTTATATATACGTATAGGGAAATTGGATATATGTATTCTATTAATTATATATATATGTATTAAATTCAAAAATAGGTGTAACGGTGTAACAAATTTTTGAAATGCTAGAGTAACAAGCATTTCACTGTTACACCTGTGGTGTAACAAGGGTGCAACAGAATAAAAAAGGTGTAACAAGAAAGGATAAAAAGATGATAATAGTAAGTCAAGATAAAACAGAATTAATTAATTTTAGTAATATAGTTCGATTAGAAGTATCAAATAATGCAGAAGGACAAGCATTAATAGAAGGACATAATTTTTGTAATGATTTTGAAACAGTAATCGGACTATACAATACAGAAGAAAGAGCAAAAGAAGTATTAGAAGAAATAGTTGATACTTATAAATTCAATAGATGCTATGCTGTAGGACAAAAACAAGCAGTATACCAAATGCCAGAGGAGTGATGATAATGGATATAAAGAAATATAAAGAAATGTATAACCATTTACTACAAAGATACCAAGATGGCATAAATTACATAACAGATCATCCAGAAAAAGTTGATGATTATGTAAAAGATATAAATGAAATACAATCAGTAGCTGAATTTTTCTTAAAAGAAATAATGCGAAAACAAAAAGTATCTAAAGATGAAATTTTGGGAGGATTTAAAATTGAGTAATAAAAAGATGGGAAATGATTTTGAAAAAGAATTTGCAAAGCTTTTAGCAGATAATGGTTTTTGGGTTACATTATTAACACCAAAAACACATATAGGAAGTCAACCTGCAGATTTAATTGCAGTTAGAAACAATAAAGCAATTTTAATAGATTGTAAAACTTGTAATAATTATTTATTTCCGCTTTCTAGAATTGAACAGAATCAAATTGAGGCTAGTAGAAAATTTTTTGAGTGCGGAAATACAAAATATTATATAGCAATTAAATATAATGAGAATATTTATTTAATACCTATAAATAAAATTAATTTTGAAGAAAAAAGTATAGATTTAAGGTTACAAAAGAAATGGATGTGAAGTAATGAAAATAATAGTATCAAATAACATAAGAATACAGGATCCAGATAGAAGAATAGAAGATTATGCAGAAGAAAATTTAGTTATGAAAAATCCAGACTATTTTAGAAATCAAAGACTAGGTTATTCAAATTATAAAACACCACAATATTTAGTATTTTATGAGATTAATGGAAATGAATTAATTTTACCATTTGGATGTTTAACAGATTTATTTACAATGTATCCCTTAGAAGTTTTTGAAAATAGAATAGTTCTAGGAAAAAATCTTACATATAAAAGTAATATAAAATTATTTGATTATCAAGAAAAGGTTTGTAAAAAAGCAATATTGAGAAAAAACGGTGTTATAGTAATGCCGGCAGGAAGTGGAAAAACACAAACAGCATTAGAGATTATTGCAAGATTAAAATTAAAGACACTTTGGATAACACATACTATAGATTTGTTAAATCAATCTTATGATAGAGCTAAAAACAATTTTGCAGACATTGGACTAGGTAAAATAGCAAATGGAAAAATAGAAATTGGAACCCATATTACATTTGCTACTGTACAAACACTTAAAAGCATAGATTTACAAGAATACGCAGATACTTGGGACTGTATTATTGTAGATGAGTGCCACAGAGTTTGCGGCACACCTGCAAAAGCAGGTATGTTTTATAAGGTAATAAATAAATTAGTAGCTAGATATAAATACGGGTTAACAGCAACACCTTATAGAAATGTAAAAGGTACAGAAAAGGCAATGTTTAGTTTATTAGGAAAAACAATAATTGAATTAGATAAAGATGTAATTGGAAGTAGGATAGTACCTGCAATGATAATAAAACAATATACAAATTTTTATGAGATTCCAAATGAATGCTTAGATATAGATGGAACTATAAAATATGCAAAGCTTACTACAGCATTATCAGAAGATGAAGAAAGAAACAATTTAATATTAAGTATACTAACAAAATGTACAAATAATTATACATTAGTATTAGCAGATAGAGTAAATCAATTATATTCCTTGCAAGAAAAAATAGGATATGGAAATGTAATAGATGGAAAGACAAAGAAAGATATTAGAGAAAAAGCAATAGAAGAAGTTAGGACCGGAAAGCAGAAAGTCTTATTTGCAACTTATGGATTAGCAAAAGAAGGATTAGATATACCAAGATTGGACAGGCTTATTTTAGCAAGTCCACACAGAGATAAGGCAACAGTTATACAATCTATTGGGAGAATAGAAAGAAAATTTGAGAATAAAAAGAAACCAATTTGTTATGATTTGGTAGATCCAATTAAATATTTTGAAAATATGTATAAAACTAGAAAAAGTTATTACAGAAAAAATAATAATGAAATTATAGAAAGTTAGGTGATTAAATGTTAAGAATAAAGAAAGAAGTAGATTTAAAAGAATTAGAAAAGTTTGGATATTTTGATTATGGAGAAAGTTATATGAAGGTTGGAATTAATAATGCAAGATATTTTATAAATAAGAATACAAGAGAAATTACAAGATTGCATCCATACAGTTTAAGAGAAATTCCAACAGAAAATGAAATGTCAGATTTAATAACAGCAGGCTATGTAGAAGAAGTGGAGGAGGAGTAAATGGGAAATATAACTAAAGAAACAAAAGAAATATTAAAGAATTGTTGGGTTATGACAACTGACCATACTTTAGACGAAGAAAATATAAAATTAAAAGAAGCGATAACAGAAGTATTAAATGAATCTATGACATCAGAAGAGAGAAGCAGATGGGGATATGAATATTTTATTAAAAACAAACAATATAATGATGATTTAGAGCGTAATAAAAATTTATTGAAGGAATGGTCACACATATTAAAAGGAATGGGAAATAGAAATTATATTTATGCTTATGCAATAGATAGAGTATTAAGAGAGCTAGAGAAGAAGGAGGACAAGCAATGACAGAAGAAAAGAAGAAAATAGAAGAAGCAGTAAGCATAATATTAAGAGGTATAGATATTGAAAGTTCAGCACTAATATTAGAAAAGGCAGTTATGGATAATTATATTATAGTATCAGGAAGAGTAAACATATTAAGAGTTGCAACACGACAAATATTAAATTTTATTGAAGAATATAAAAACAAAGGCTATTTAGATGTTGTAAGAGAAAAAGTAAAAGCAAATGAGGAAGTAACTAAATTACAAAAAGAAAATGAAGAAAAAGATAATCAAATAGATTTAATGATAGAAGAATATGAATATAATGCTAGAATTAATTTTAAGAATTTTTGCGAAGACGAATTGAGAAAGGATAATTGTATTCAAGATTGTAAATCATGTGCAAAACAATATTTTGAAAAATTAGTAAAAGAGAAAGGATAGATATGTCAGAAGATAAAAAGATAGAACAGCTTATAGCAATTGGAGTAAAGTCAATAAATATAAGCAAAGAAAAGTATTACAAATTAAAGCAGGAAACGAAAAACTTAATTAAGCTTAATGATATAAAATTAAATATCGAGGAGGAAAAATAGAGATGGCATCATTAAATGAGATATTAATAAAACCAGAATATAGACCTTGTTTTGTAGATTTAAAAGATGGAAGAGAAAGAAAAGCACTTTTTCATAAATGGAACATGAAAGAAGATTTATTTAAGAAACAATATGCAATGGGTTTAGTTGAATTAGAAAATGGAAAAGTATTAGAAGTTTATTATGGTCAAATTAGATTTATAGATAACAAAATAAAAGAATATTGTTTTGAAGAAGGTGAGTAGATGAAAAGAATATTAAAAGCATTATTAAAGACGATATTAATTTTAATATTGATAATTGGAACAATAGCAGCATTAGCTATATTTCCATATATTACAGCAGGAATATATTCAATACTAGTTATAATAATTATTTTTATTAGTTTTTACGAAAGTGAGGATGAGTAGATGACTAAAGAGCAAGAAGAGGCTATAAAATATTTTGAAGATAAAATAAAAGATGTAAAACCTGAATATATAGAAACATATGTAGATGGAAAGAAATATAGAATTGAAGTAATACCAGTAAAAATGCGTTTTGATAAAGAAGAAGCAGAAAAGATGAAAATAATTTTAAATATGCTAAAAGAAAAAGATGCAGAGATAGAAAAATATAAGAAATTATTAGCAGATAATTTAGCAAGAGAACTAAACAATAGTATAAAAGCTAAAGAAAAAGCAGATACAGATTTAGACGATTTAGATAAAGGCTGGAAAGTAGAATTGGAGAAGAAAGACAAGATGATAGATTTAATATTAGATAAATTCAAAGAAGGTACAGAATACTATTATAGCGAATTTGATTACATGACAAAGGAAGATTTAAAACAATATTTTGAAAGGAAAGTAGAAGATGATTAGGAGGTAAAGATGGACAATCTTAAAGTAGGAGATTTTGTAAATGAAAATGAAGTAATTGATAAATATTTGTTTAATGGAGAAATACCTGTATTAGAAACAACGGGAGATGAAACAAATGCCAAATGTATGTGTGAAGGTGATATTAAAACAATACTAACACATGAACAATACGAAAGAAATTGTTACAGATTGGAGGACAATTAATGTATAAGATAGAAATATGGAGATTTCATATAATACATGAAACTTATACAAGCAATAATATAAAAGATATATTAAAATGGTATAGAAACAATTGGCAAATATCATATGAATGGGGGAATTGCAGTTTTGAAGTGTATAAAAATGGCAAACAATTATCATTTGATGAACTTGAAGAAATAGGATTTTTTAAATCATTCGAAGATTTAGACGAGGAGGAATAATAAATGAGAAAGACATATAAAGGATATGAACTAGTACAAGCTATAGCAGGAGGTAAAATAAAAGAAGATACAAAGTTCCTTGCAAAATGCCAGGTAATGTATTGGGACGGAAACAACATAGTATTTAAATCTAACCCAAACACGACATTATCCTTGCTACAACTAGCTAATACGGAATTTGTATTAGTAGATGAAGAAATAGATATACAAGAGATAGAAGAATATGAATTTCCAAGTTATACAGATAAATTAACACCAATAGAAAATAAGTTATTAGAACTTATAAATGAAAACAGAAAAGCTATTAAGCAACTTGATAGAAAAATAAAAGGAGGAAATACAAATGTTTAATTTAAGAAAAAGAGTAGAGAATTTAGAAAATCAATTAAAGATAGATCCAGTTGTAATTACAGAAGAGGATTTATATAAATTTTATTTAGAAAGAAAAATAGATGAGATAAATGCAAGATTAAAATATAATTTAAATTATTCTATAGAACATAATACAGAATCAATTAGAGCAGACGGATGGAGGTTTTTCGATATGTCATGGACAACAAGTATAAAGATTAAGATAAGCGATATAGAAATTAAAAAGTTTACTTATACGCCACATCCAAACATAACAAAAAAGGATATTTACAAAACAATATTAAGATACATAAACTCAAAACCTATAAGTTATTTTATAAAATTAGACAAGAAGCTTGAAGATTTAAAGAAACACAATAAAGAATTAGATGATAAGAAATTAAACCTAGAAGAGGAATTAAAGAAAATAATATAAAATTGTAGGAGGTACAAAAGATTGGAAATTAAAACCTTAATTAAATTATTAAAAAACTACAAAGAAAACAAAGCTACATTAAACATTAGATTAAAAGAATTAAAAAACAAAAGAATAGAATTAAAAAATCTAGTAGTAGATACTAGTATAAGTGGAATAAATTATAATACGGAAGGAATACATAGTAAAAATACTATATCAGACAAAACAGGAAATAGTGTAACAAAAGTAGACAGTAAAAGAATAAAGCTAGAAGAAGATATAGCGAAACTAGAAGAGGAAATAAGACAATTAAGAAAAGATGTGGAAACAGTAGATGACAGATTAGAGATGTTAACATATAAGGAAAAACAATTATTAATTGCAAGGTATATCGAAGAATGTAGTTATGCTGATATAGGAAATAGAGTATACTATCAGATATATAGCGAAACGAGAAGTGAAGATACAATACAAAGAATGATTAATAGAGCATTAAAAAAAGTATCAAAAATATAAAAAATGAAAATGCGGTTATTTTGCGGTTAAATTGCGGTTGTTTTGCACTTGTTTTTTAAAAAATAACAGTTTATAATTTATAATAGCAACAGAAAGTTGTAAGGCATCCTTTTATTATTATTCAAATATAATTACTACATAAAATTGTGACTATATATGTCACAATTTTTTTTATATTGCGGGATAGAGCAGCTGGCAGCTCGTTGGTCTCATAAGCCAAAGGTCACAAGTTCGAGTCTTGTTCCTGCAACCATAAGAGTAGACGTTTTAAATGTCTACTCTTTTTAATTTAATTCAAAGGAAAACAAATATGAATGATAATGAAATAATAAAAAAATATGAAAAAGAAATATGTCCTAATTGTATACATTACAAAGATAAAAACTATAAAGAATGTAGTGTAGTAGTAACAATAGATGGACAAGCTAAATGTGTTAATTGCAATTGTATAGAATATTGTAAGAAAGAGGTAGAGCAATGTTAGACACTTTATTATTTATATTTAGCATTATAGGAATTACTATATTAGGAGCAATAGCAATTATAATAGTAATTTTAGCTATTTATATAATATATTTATTCATAAAAGAGATATTAAAACATAAATAAAGCAGGTGGGAGTTGATGGCAAAATATGACTGGAAGCAGTTAGAAAAGGAATACATTTCAGGAAATTATAAATCAATAAATGCTTTTTTAAAAGAAAAAGGAATATCAAGAAATAAAACTACAAACACACAAACAAAAGAATGGAACATCAAAAAGCATCAAAAAGACATCAAAAAAACATCAAAAACAATAGAAAAAGTAATAGAAAAAGAAGCAGAAAAAGAAGCACAACAAATAGTAGATATAAAATCAATTGCAAATGATTTAGCACTTAATATTATAAAAGCGAATAGTCAATTAGAAACTTACCTAGTGAAAAACAAAAAGAAAACAAAAAAAGTAAAATATGATTACAAAGCAAATAAACCTAGCGAGGAAGAAATCATTGAAAATGAAGAAATAGAGACTATGCAAGGAATAATCGATAGACAAGGATTAAAGATGCTTGCATCTGCTTTAAAGGATTTAAACGAAATAATTGGAAATGATAAAGAAGCTAACAAGGAAACGTTAGACAAATTAGATGAAGTACTAAAAGGATTAGGTGGTGTTGTTTAATGTTTTCAGAAAAGCAAAGAGAATTTTTAGACAATGCCAACAGAAGATGGAATATAAAATATGGAGCTACAAGAAGTGGAAAAACATATTTAGATTATTATGTGATACCTAAAAGAATAAGAAATGGAATAGGAAACCCAGGACTAACTGTAATATTAGGAAATACTAAAGGAACTTTGCAAAGAAATGTAATAGAGCCATTACAAGACATATGGGGAACAGAATTAGTTTCTGAAATAAAAGCTGATAATACAGCTTATTTGTTTGGAGAAAAATGTTACTGTTTAGGAGCAGACAACAAAAAGCATATAAATAAAATAAGAGGACCAAGTTTTAAATATTGTTATGGAGATGAGATTGCAACTTGGGATGAAGGCGTTTTCCAAATGCTTAAATCTAGGTTAGACAAACCATACAGTAAATTTGACGGAACTTGCAATCCAGAAGGACCTTCACATTGGTTTAAGAAATTTTTAGATAGCGATGCGGATATTTATCAACAAAAATATACTTTATATGACAATCCATTTTTAGCAAAAGAAGTCTTACAAGCGTTAGAAACAGAATATAGAGGAACAGTATTTTTTGATAGATATATATTAGGAGATTGGAAAGCTGCTGAAGGAACAATATATATGTTATTTGCTGATAAGACAAAGGACTTTTTAGTAGATAATGTAAAAGAGCAACTAGCAATAGTAACAATAGGAGTAGACTATGGTGCTGGAAAGTCTAAAATAAAATTTGTAGCAAGTGGCATTACATATAATTTTAGAAATGTTTATGTTTTAGACGAAATGGATTTATCTGGAGTTTATGACCCAGAGCAAATATATGAAAAGTTTATAGAGTTTTATAAAAGAGTGTACGACAAATATGATAAATGTCAGTACGCTTTTTGTGATTATGGAGCATTAGGGAATGTAATAACTTTAGGATTAATCAGAAGATGTCAAAAGGAGAGATTACCAGTGCAAGTAGTAGATTGTAGTAAAGGGTTAATAAATGACAGAATATTTTTAAGTAGCACATTAATGGCACAAAGAAGATTCTTTATATTAAGAAAAAATACGATAATAACAAAAGCTTTTCAAGATGTTTTGTGGAATGATAATAAACCAGATGAAAGATTAGACGATGGAACAACAGACATAGACAGTTTGGACGCATTTGAATATTCAATAAATAGTTTTTATGAAAATTTAATTAATAGTAGGAGATAAAAGATGAACTTACAACAATTTTTTAGTAATGAAGGATATGACATATCAGAAAAGTTAAATTGGGAAAAATATATAGATATTTGGTCAAGTTGGTATAGAGGCAAAGTACGAAGATTCCATAATTACTATATTTATAATGGTCAAAGAAAAGTAAAAATGGAAAAAAAGTCTTTGCAAGGGGCTAAAAAAGTTGCAGAAGATTGGGCAGATTTACTTTTCAATGAAAAAGTGTCTATAAATTTACAAAAAGATGAAGATACAAAGGCATTAAATGATATATTAAGACAAAACAATGCGGAAGTAATTATAAATCAAGGTTTAGAAAAATCATTTGCTATTGGTACAGGAGCATTAGTAGTTTCAGTACAGGACATAGAACAAGAAGAGAATATATTAGATGTAACAAATGCAAAAATAAAATTAGAATTTGTAGAATGTAAAAAAATAATACCTCTAACATGGGAAAACAGAAAGATAATAGAATGTGCTTTTGTAACAACCAAACATAAAAAAGGACAAACATATATTTATATAGCAATGCATGTTTTAAATGATAAAGGAAATTATGTAATAAAGAACTATATGTTTAAAGGTAAATATAGTTCTTTTGTAGAAGCAAATGACGAAGAAAAAGAAGGATTTTTAGAAGAATTTGATACACAGAGTGATATTCCATGGTTTTCTATTATTAAGCCAAATATTTGCAACAATATAGATAGTGAAACGCCATTCGGTTTGTCTGTTTATGCTAATGCAATAGATACATTAAAGTGTTTAGACAATGCATATGATGGATTAGATAATGAAGTGACAATAGGCAGAAGAAGAACATTTATAGCAGAAGAAATGATGACTTATGATGATGGAGAAGGCAAAATGGTATTTGATCCTAACGATATTTCTGTTTATCGTATGCCTAAAGGTTTTAATAAAGATTCAATGATAGAACATGATGATGCAAATTTAAGGGCAGATCAATTTATTAGTACAGTAAATTATCAATTAAACATATTATCAAGTAAGGTTGGATTTGGACAAGAAAGATATAAATTTGATGGACAAGCAATACAAACAGCCACGGGAGTTATATCAGAAAATTCAGATATGTTCAGAACAATAAAGAAGCATGAGCAAATGCTAGAAGATAGTTTAATTACTATTATAAAAGCAATTGCTTATGCTTCTACTGTTTTTGGAAATGTCAGTATAGATGCGAGTGTTGTAACAATAGATTTTGATGATAGCATAATAGAAGATAGAGGAGCAGAGAAAGTAAGGGCAATGCAAGAAGTATCTCAAAACTTAAGAAGCAAAGAATCTTATATGATTAATTATAGAAACTTAAATGAGCAACAAGTAAAAGAAGAATTAGAAAAAATACAGCAAGAGAAAATGAGTAATCAAGAAGCATTTGGATTTACTCCTAATGATAATAATGGAGAGGAAGAATAATGCTAATTAAAATATTTATATTAAAAATATTTAAAATAGAACTAATAGAATTAAGCTTAGAAATAGTTTATAAAAGAAATAATGTATATTATCCAAAATTAGGTAAAGCTATATTTGAGATAAAAGATGGTAAATTTAATAAAAATATAAAAAAGAGGCTTGAATTAGGAGAAAGCAGATGGTTTGCAGAAGTAATAGGAAAAAGTTTTGTAGAAGGACTTAGAATTGGATTAGAAGGTAAGAAACTATGCTAACAGAAAAAGATTTTATTAATATAGAAAAACAAGCTAATTCTATTTATAGTAATTTAGAATTACAAATAATAGAAGAAATAGCAACAAGAATAGCTAATTTTGGATATGCGAATACCGTAGTTATAAATGATATAAAAATTGCTCAAGAAATGGGAATTTTATATCAAGACATAGTAGAACTAGTAGCAGAATATAACAATACAAGTTATGAAGAAGTAAATAGAATATTTACAGAAGCCTCTGAAACATCATTAAGTTATGATGACGAAATATATAAAGAAGCAGGATTAGATCCTAAACCTTTAGCTCAAAGCGAAAGTATAAAACAAATAATGAATGTAGCTATACAAAGAACATCAGGTAATTTGCAAAATTTATGTATGACTACAGCAAATACAGCGCAAACACAATTTTATAATGCTATAAATAGTGCATATATGTTTACTAGTACAGGAGTTAAAAGCTATACACAAGCTATTTTAGATGAAATTAAGAATATAAGTAAACAAGGAGCAATTATACAATATCCAAGTGGAGCTAGAAGAAGTGTAGAGAGTGCTGTAAGAATGAATGTAATTACAGCTATTAATCAAAATTGTGGTAAATTACAAGAGTTACGAGCAGATGAACTAGGTTGGGATTTAATGGAAATTACAGCACATAGTGGAGCAAGACCAGAACATGCAAGATGGCAAGGAAAAATAGTTAGTAGAAGTGGAAAAAAAGGATATTTAAATTTGCGAGATATTGGTTATGGAGAAGTAACCGGCTTTAAAGGAGTAAATTGCAGACATGATTGGCATCCATATTTAGAAGGTTCTGCTAGGACATATTCACAAGAACAATTAAATGCTTGGAAAAATGAAAAAGTAGAATATAATGGAAAAAAGATAAGCAAATATGAAGCAACGCAAATACAAAGAAAAATGGAAAGACAAATTAGAAATGATAAAAAACAATTAGCAGGATTACAAGGCATTCTGAAATCTAATATGAATGATAATAAACTTATTTTAGAAACAAAAACTAATTTTGCAAAACGTTCATTAATTTATAAAACACATCAAAATGAGTTAGATGATTTTATAAAACAAACATCATTAGTTAAAGATAATAGTAGATTATACATGGGAAATCAGGATAAAAATATTAGTACACAAATAGCTAATGTAACTAAAATAGCTAACAAGTATAATAATAGTGATATTATAGGAAGTAAAGTAAATGGAGTAAAAATAACAGAAATTGGAGAACATATAATATCAAGGACTTATGCTAGAAATGTAACATTTGAAGATGTACAAGACACATTGAAAAATCCAATAGGATATGGTACAATTAAAGAAGATTCAAAAGGTAGAAAGAGTTTTTATGTGCATGGAAAAAATATAACAATAGCAGTTAATCCAGAAACAGGAAAACTTGCAACAGTAAGACAGACAAGTAGAAGGGAAAAGAAAAAATATGGAATTGAAGAATAGATTAAAACAAAAAGAAATAGAGCTATTAAATAAGGTAGGAATAAAAATAAAAGATGGTAATTATACAATAGACGAAACAGGAGATATTATAGAAAGATTAGATAGCGTAATACAAGAGAATTTAAATGAGAGTGGAGATATGACAGAAAAAGCAATAGAATATGAAAGTATACAAGACAAAATACTAGAATTTGAAAAAGAAATTTAACGGTAAAAAATATGTTTTTAATAAAGAGCTAGAAATAGCTCTTATTTTTATGCAAATTTAGTGTAACGGTAGCACAACAGTCTCCAAAACTGTTTGTAGTGGTTCGAATCCATTAGTTTGCGCCAATTCTTTTTATGGTTAGAGCTTTAAAGAAACCAAAAATAACTCTAGCTTGTCGAGATATAAATGCAAGCACGCAGTCGATAGAGTGAACTATCATTTAAAAAAATCAGCGTAGAAAGGAATAAAATATGGATGAAGAATTAAAAAATTTATTTGGTGAAAATTCATTATCATATGATGATTTTTCGAAAGCTATTGAAGAAAAAGGAATGAAATTAGCTAATCTTTCTGCAGGAGGATATATTGCTAAAAGTAAATATGATGATGACTTAAAAAAAGCTAAAAATTTAGATTACAAGAAAAAGTACGAGGATTTAGAAGCATCTATTCAGGGAGATGATGGAATTAATGCAAAACTTAAGAACATCACATCCGAAAGAGATGACTATAAATCTAAATATGAAGAGCTTAACTCTAAATATTCTATGTTAGATGCAACAACAAAAGTAGTTAAAGCAGGAATAAAACCCGAATTTGCTAAATTTGTTGCAAGTGAAGTATTAGGTCAAGTAAGTGATACACTTGATTTTGATACTGCATTAAAAGCTTATAAAGCAAAAAATCCACAATTTAATTCAGAAACTGCAGTAGTTAAAAGAAAAGTGGGGTCTAGTTTAAAACTAGATGGAAGAGAATTAAATAACGAAAATGAAACAAATAAAATTATGAACGATTTAATACGTTCTGCAAGAGATTAGTTAATATACTAATCTTTTTATTTTTTATATTAAAGGAGGAATTTTATCATGGGACAAATGATATCAAGAAGTAATGCAGAAACATTAATTGATGAACAAGTAGCTCAAGAAATTATACAAGGTGCTATAAAACAATCAAGAGCAATGCAAATGTTTAGAAGACTACCTAATATGACTTCTAATAAAACAAAAATGAGAGTGTTAGATGCACTACCATTAGTGTATTGGCAAGGAAGCGATAATGCTAGAAAACAATTAACAAAGATGGCTTGGGATAAAAAGTATATTACAGCTGAAGAAATGGCTGTTATAGTACCTATTCCAGAGAATGTATTAGATGATGCAGATTATGATATTTGGGGAGAAGTAAGACCAAGAGTAGAAGAGGCTATGGGAAAAAAATTTGATCAAGCTGTATTTACTGGGGTAGATAAGCCAACAGGATTTAGAGCTGATATATTAACATCTACATTAAATGCAGGAGCATCTGTAACACCTTTAGATACATTATATCTTTCTATAGATAAAGCTATGTCATACGTAGAAGAAAGTGGATATAATCCAAATAGTATAGTTGGTGGTATGAATGTAAAATCAGCATTTAGAACAATGTTAGATAACAACGGACAACCAATTAAAGGAACAGAAATCGATGAATTAAATAAAGCATATGTTGATAATGGAGCTTGGGATAAATCGTTAGCACAAATGATTGTAGGAGATTTCTCACAAGCAGTTTATGCAATTAGACAAGACATTACTTTTAAAGTATTAGATCAAGCTGTAATTCAAGATCCAGCAACAGGAGAAATTTTATATAACTTAGCACAAGATGATATGGTTGCTTTAAGAGTAACAATGAGAATTGGTTGGGAAATACCAAACCCAATAAATTCATTACAACCAGATGAATCAGTAAGATTTCCATTTGCTGTTATATTACCTGGTTCATATTCTGAAGGTAGAGTAGATGTAACAATTAATGTTAAAGATGGTGAAGCAGCAAATATAGAAGGAGCAAAAGTACAATTTAATGGACAAATTAAGAAAACAAATACTTCTGGAAATGCTGTATTCAAAGCAAATAAAAATTCAACAGGATTATATAGAGTTACAGCGGAAGATATGAAAAGAGACGTTATTGGTGCTGTCGAAGTTGAAGATAGTGCGAAAACAGAAAATGTTGTTATTAACTTAAAAAAAAAAATCAGTTTAGCAACAAATCTAAAAGTACCAGAACAAAATGAAACTTGGCTAAATAAAAAAATATCTGACATGATAGGACCTGGTGCAACAGTAAATAAAAATGGAAATGTAAAAGCCACTTTGAAAAAAGTAGAAGGATTTACAGATTTTAGCTCAGTAGAAAAAGAACAAAGTGGACATTATTTTCCATTTTCTCTAACTGTAACAGGTTCTAAAATGACATTTAAGAAAAATGGTAGTGAAACAAAGAAAGATATACCATTCGATAAAGATATTATTTTTAGAACAGAAAAAACAGATACTTGGGAAGTTTTAGTAGATGGAACAAGTGTTGTTAAATTAAATTTTGCAAATGCAACATTTGCAGAATAGGAGGAATTAAGGCATGTTAACTTACTTAAAAGATGAAGATGAATTTAAAAAACAATTAGGTACAGAAGACGTGCCTAAAGACTTCAAAAATTTAAATATACAAGCAAGTAGTTATATTAACTATAAAACTTTTGGAAGAATTGATAAAGATGATATTCCAGAGCAAGTGAAATATGCTACTTGCTTGATTATTGATTTAATCAACGAAGAAAATGACAAATTATCCAAGATAGGAAATCTTAAATCACAAAATATTGAAGGGTGGTCAGAAAGTTATTCTACACCAGAAGAGGTCAAATCTGATTACGAAGATAAGAAGTATTCTACATTAAAACAATACCTATGGAACGTAATCGGAACTGATGGAAATCCACTACTTTATTGTGGAATGGGGTGTTAGTTATGAATGATAGATTTTTTATACATCAAATAACTGTATACCATACTACAGATGATGAGAATTTCACTATAGAGACTTTTGACAAGGTTTATTTCCGTCATAACAAAAAGACTAATCTAGTTGATAAAGGACTTGAAAAAGGAAGCACAGGCTCTATAACAATTCCTACTACAGATAAGTTAGATATATCTACTAATGATTACGTTGTAGAAGGCATTGTAGAAGATAAGTTTGATTTATCTGCATTACAAAAAAAGTATCAAGTCTTTAAAGTAGTAAGTGTAGACGACAACCGCAAAGGCAGTTTACAACACTATAAAATAGGAGTTAGTGAATAATGGCAAGTGGGTTTACCGTAAAGGTAAAAATGAATAGTATAAATAAAATACTAAAAGACCACGGACTTGATAGAAATGGTAGAGTAACACGTTTTCTGCGAGATGAAGCAGATAGGTTAATGAATCCGTTTGTTCCAATGGATACAGGTATGGGAAGAAGAAACAAAACATATCCTAACAATTATTCTATAAAATATATATCTCCTTATATGAAATATATTTATAACGGAATACTTATGCTTGCAAAAAATGGTAGTGCATGGGCTAAATTAGGAGAAAAGAAAGTATTAACTTCTAAGAAATTAAAATATCATACTTCTGGAACAGGTCCAAAATGGGACAAACTTATGTTGCAGAGAAGAAAAAACGACCTTGTAAAAGATGTGGAAAACTATATTAAAAATGGAGGCTAAAATGGCAAAAAAATCAAAAATAGAATTAATAAAAGAATTTATAGAAACTTGCCCATTACTAAAAAATGGCAAAGTAAATGTAGATTATATAAAAGATAAACCACAAAGTTATTCTATAGACGAAACACCAGCAACAACAATTTTAACACAGTTTGCAGACGGAGGTACAAGAAATCAAATACTTTTTGATTTTTCTGTACAAGCTAATTTTAGCGTCTTAGAAAATATTAAAAATTCTAAATTTTGTGATGATTTTACAGATTGGATATATGAACAAAACAAACAAGAAAATTTACCAAAGATGGATGGTGCTGTTTGGATAAAGTGCCTAGGAAGAGGAACAATCTTACAGACAACAGATTCAACAGCGATATATGTAATACCAATGCAGTTGGTATATGAAGAAGACTTTTAATAGTCTTTTATTTTTTATATAAGGAGGAAGAAAATGAACGCAGGAAAATTAGTAACAAGAAATAAGAAAGTTGCTTTTATGAATGTATCTACGACAGGTGTAGCAAACTTTTTAAGAATGACAAAGTTTACTGAAATTTCTAAGTCTAAGAATCCTACTGAATACAGTAGAACATATGTAGATGAGGATGGAGAAGTAACAGATGTAACAGGTTATTCTGAAGAGATAAGCTATGCTTTTGATTTACATACAGGAAATTTAGTACATCAGAAAATTGTAGATATAACAGACAACGAAAAAGTTGGAAATGATGCTTTAGTACAAATCTTACAAGTTGATTTTACGAAGCAAGTAGGAGAAGGCTATGAAGCTCGTTTAAGAACTTATTCTGTAGTACCTGACACAGAGGGAGATTCTACAGATGCATATACTTACAGCGGAAGCTTTAAGAAAAATAATAATATGACTATTGGTGTTGCTACAATGAATGCAGATAATACAGTTGCTACATTTACTGCTAGTGAAGAAGTTGCAGAGTTCCCAGTTAACTTCTTAGTTACAGATGCAAGCGACAATATGATTGATAATGCTAAGATTACAATAGATGGAACATCTTATGTAACAGATGCAACAGGATTAGTAACAGTATTCTTAGATGCCAAAGCATATAATGGAATTAAAGTTGAAAAAGATGGTTATACAACACAGAATGATGTTGCTGTTACAGTAGCTGATAAAGCAGTATTAAAAGAAATAGAGCTAGCAGCAGCTGAATAAAAAGAGGCTTATTTTATAAGCCTCTATAAATAATTTGGAGGGAAATATGAAATTAAAAGATATTGAAGTCGACTTTAGTTTTACAGATGGAGACTGTATAGAAAGATTAGAAAATGCATCTAAAAAAGTTATAGAAAAAACTAAATTAAGTGATAAAAAAGAAATGAGTTTATCTGAAGCGGTTAGAGAAGAATGTAAAATAATAGATGAGTTTTTCGATGCAGTTTTTGGAGATGGGATAGCAGAAAAAATATTTAAAGGAAAAAAAGATTTACAAGAACATATGGAATTATTTACTGATATTATGAATGCGAAAATTGAAACAACAAAGGCTACACAAAATTTATATGATAGTTTGGAAAATAAAGCTAAATATATGCCTAATCGAGAAACAAGAAGACATAATAAATATAGAGGAAAAAGATAATGTATTGTAATCTATTAACAAATAAGCTCCCACAGCATACAGATAGTGGTTTAAGAATAAGAACAGACTTTAGAGAAAGCATAAAGTTTGAATTACTAATGCAAGACAGGGATATAGAAGATGAAAGAAAAGTTAAAATGATTTTAAACTTATATTATTACAGACCAGAGCAAATAACAAATATAAAACAAGCATTAGAAGAAGTTGTATGGTTTTACACCGGTGGAGATAAAAAAGAAAATACAAATATAAATAATAATAGCAATAATAAAAAGCAAATTTATAGCTATGAATTTGATGCAGAATATATATATAGTGCTTTTATGCAACAATATAAAATTGATTTAAACAGTATAAGATATTTGCATTGGTGGAAGTTTAGAGCTTTATTTACTAATTTAAATGAAGATGTTCTTTTCTCAAAAATAATGCAGTACAGAGCAATAGATTTAAGTTCTATAAAAGATAAAGGAATGAAGAAATTCTATAAGAAGATGAAAAGATTATATGCGTTGCCTGATATGCGAACAGAAGAAGAAAAAGAATATGATTTTGGAGAAGCCTTTTCATAAAGTGTTGAAAAAATATTAAATATGTAATATACTTCTAAAAAAGGAGTAATATTATGAAATTTGGAATTAGAAAACCTAATATAAAGAAAAGTATAAAAGCAAGAACAACAGGAAGAATAAAAAGAAGTGCCAAAAAAGCTATTAATCCTTTGTATGGTAAGAAAGGTATGGGATTTGTAAATAATCCTAAAAAAGCTGTTTACAATAAAGTCTATCATAAAACATCTATTAGTGCTTTTGATGCTTTCAAAAAGTCAAACAATTTATTATATAATATTTTTATAGCACTTCCTTTGTTTTGTGTATTAGGAATATATCAATTATTATATTATTGTTATAAATATATATTTATAGGATTTATAAATTTAATAAAAAAGTTAATTAGTTTAGTTAATAAAAATAAGAAAGAAGCAAAACATTAATGAAAAAATGGTATATATGTCCATATTGTAAAAAAAAATTATTAAGATATGAGGAAAAAGATGCAATTTCAAAAGGCATCTTTTTTTTATGCAAAAAATGTAAAAGAGAAATCGAAATAAAAATTGATAAGAAATAAGTCTTTAAATTGAGCCTTTGAGCCTGACAGAAAGGAAATAAAAATGGCAGATGGCTCAGTTACTATTGAATTTAATGGAGATACAAAAAATTTAGATAAAGATATTAATGGGATTAGCGGAAAAGTTCAAAGTGGCTTAGGAAAATTAGGCAGTATTGCTGGAACTGCGATGAAGGGTGTTTCAGCAGCCATTGGAGGAGCGGCTACCGCTTTAGCAGGATTAGGAACAGCATCAGTCAGTTCTTATGCAGACTTAGAGCAAAATGTTGGTGGTATAGAAACTTTATTTAAAGGTAGTGCTGATAAAGTAATAAAAAATGCAGAGAATGCTTATAAGACCGCTGGAATGAGTGCTAATCAATATATGGAAACAGTAACAGGTTTTAGTGCTAGCTTGTTGCAGAGTTTAGGAGGAGATACTGATAAAGCAGCAGATGTAGCAGATATGGCTCTTACAGATATGGCTGATAATGCGAATAAAATGGGAACATCTATGGAATCTATTCAATATGCTTATCAAGGTTTTGCTAAACAAAACTATACAATGTTAGATAACCTTAAATTAGGTTATGGCGGAACTAAAGAAGAAATGGAAAGGTTACTTTCTGATGCTCAAAAAATAACAGGTGTAAAGTATGATATTAGCAATCTGAATGATGTATATCAAGCAATTCATGTTATTCAAGGACAATTAGGAATAACAGGTACAACTGCAAAAGAAGCAGCATCCACTATTTCTGGTAGCGTTAGTTCTATGAAATCTGCATTTGACAACTTTTTGAATGGCAGTGGAACAATGGATCAACTAGTTGAAACCGGAATAACTGCAATACAAAATATTGTAAATGCAGTTGGACAATTATTGCCACAATTAATGCAAAGCCTTTCTGATGCAACTCCACAAATAATAGCAGGGATTAATCAAATATTTCCTCAAATTTTAAATCTAATTGTAACTAATGCTCCTACATTATTATCTACGATTGGTCAAGTATTAATGGCATTAGTACAATCTTTATTAACATATATGCCACAATTATTAACTGTAGCAATGCAATTAATACAATCATTCATTACAGGATTAATAACTATGTTGCCACAAATAATACAAATGGGTATACAATTAATTACTCAACTGATTGTTGGAATAGCACAAATGTTGCCACAGTTAATTCCGCAAGCAGTTAATGCAATAATAACGATAGTTAATGGATTATTGGATAATATAGATATGTTAGTGGATGCAGCAATTCAGCTTATTCTAGGATTAGCAGATGGCTTAATTAATGCACTTCCTTTATTAATTGAAAAAGCGCCTGAAATTATAATGAAATTAGCTACTGCCTTAATTCAAAATTTACCTAAAATTTTACAAGTTGGTGTTCAATTAATTGGAAAATTAATTGAAGGTGTTGGAAGTGTGATTGGAAAATTAGGACAAATGGCAGGGAATATTATTCAAACTATTTGGAATGGTTTACAATCTTTACCTGGAAAAATGCTTGAAGTTGGTAAAAATTTAATACAAGGTATTTGGAATGGTATTACAAATGCTTTAGGCTGGCTATGGGGTAAAATTAGTGGCTTTTGTGGGCAAATTGTGGACAAAATTAAAGGATTCTTTGGAATACACTCTCCATCAAAAGTATTTAATAAAGAAATTGGTAAATTCTTAGCCCTAGGACTTGGAGAAGGTTTTGATGATAATATTGGCAAAGTATATAAACAAATGCAATCTGCAGTAGATTTTGAAACACAAAAATTAAGTGCTAATTTAAGCACAACAGCAACTAATAATAAATTATTTACGGCTAATATTTTAATGAAACCTAGTGATATTTATCTAGATAGTACAAAAGTAGGTAGAGCAGTAACACCTGCTGTAACTAAAACTTTACGAGGGGCAGGTGCTTATTAATGTATATTAAATGGAATAATAAAAAATATAAATTAATAGGTTCTGTTGATATGACACAATCTAGTCAGGAAGTAACGTATAGTGATTTTACTGTAGACTTTTCAAAAGCTACAATAGATGATTTACCATACGCACAACAGGAAGTAAATATTTACGATAACAACGATAATATAAAATATATGGGATTTGTAAGTGATTATAAACTACCAGAGCTAAAGGAAATTAAGACACCAGAGAAAGAATTAAGTTTAACATTATTTAGCCCAAGACAAATGGCTACAAAGAAAACAGTAACGATAAATAGAACAGATACAGTAGAAAACTTAGTAAGACAAGCTTTAGAACCTTTATTTGTTGAAGGCTTTTATATTAAAGAAATGAATATATCAAGACAGGCAACTACAGTTAATTTAATTAGTAGAACAGTAGAAGAAGTTCTAAATTATTTTTCTAAAAGGTTTGAATTATATTGGAATATAGATGAGCTAAAAGGAATTACAGTTAATTCTATACAATATCAATTTTCAAAAAATGTTAAAAAGAAAATAAACATAAAAAATTATAAACAAGAAATAAACGGATTGTTGAGTATATCTCCTACAATAACAAACTTAGATTATGCAAATATAATTAATGTAAAAAACGCAAGAATATTTTATGAAATGGATTCTATAATGAATGTTACATTAAACAACGGAGATAGATTAGATTTTGAAAATCCAATTGACATATCTACAGCTACTACAAAAAGAATTTATGAGGCTATATATGTGCAAGGAAGTGCTGTAACAGGATTTCCAATTAACATCCATTATAACAGTAATTTAATTGCAAATATAATGAATACAGTTAATTACGAATTACCAGATAAACAAGAGTTTACCGACATAGGAAAAGATGATAGTGATAATAAATTGTTTACTTTAACAATGGATAGCACTTTCAAAAATCTAGCCACGGGAATTACATACAAAGGAGAAGGTTCTGTGACAATTACAGAAATACAGTCAGACAGTGCTTTACGATATGCCAATATGAAATTATTAAACTGGCAAGAAATAAACAGAATGAAAGGTATTATAACACCTTCTGGGCAAATAGAGAAAGTGCTAGATGTAGATAGTGGATGGTTTACGGAGTCTGAAATGGTTAACTATGTTAGAAACTATTTTGGAATAAATGACAACTATACTAATCAAGTAACTTTAAAATATGATAAAGATAATGATTTAGATGTTGGAGATAGAATAGATATAGATTTACCAGAATATTTTACATCTGGGGAATATGTAATAACAAGTATAAAAGAAAGCAAAGAAGGGAATAACCCTTCTAATTTTTCTGTTGAATTAAGAAATACAGCAATAGTAGAAAACTATATAGATTTATTTAGGTCTAGTGCAGATACAGAAGAAAATGATAGTCAGACACAGGTAGAATACTTATGTGAATATACAACGGAAGGAATTAAAGAAGTACATACAGTAGGTTTAACAGATAATGATAGAAAGCATACTTTAAACTTTGGTTTAAATAGATAGGAGAGAATATGAAAGTATCTAATGAATTTATAAGAATACGAACAGGAAGTAAAGAAAAGATATTTAGAAATTTAATTCTTAATAATTACTTAAAATTATATACAGATAGTTTTTTACAATTTAAAGATAAGACTTTAAATGCTTGTCTTATTAATTTTACACACGATAATCAGATTACAGAAGATTCAACATCTATGCAATATGATTTACCTATAATAGCAGATAGTAGGGATATATTTCAAAAGAACTCTCCTACACAAATTACAACTGAATATTACTATCGCAGACAAATCAGTGGAGAAGACATTTATCTATCATCTGATTATAAAAAATGGTTTGGCTCTACTATTAAAGATATAGGATTTGCACATTATGATTATGGCACGCAAGAATATACATTATATGCTTATTTAGATGTAAGCGCTTATAATGTTGTCCTACAAGAAAATCAACCTCTTGCTGTTGTAAGGCAAGACAAAGTAACTAGTGATTATGATTTTTGGAGCAATAGCCCTCGTGTTAATGCTCCTTTTCATTTGTCTGCGGATGGTTTTAAAGATATGATAGGATTTGAGGCAACATACTATTATCCAAGGCTATATAGTATTGGATTTGGAGAGTTACCTTATTCATTACAGAAAGAATATCTAGTAAATGAGTTAGATATACATCAAAATAAAAACATTATTACAATAGATGGGGTACAAGGAAATTATTTGAGTGACACTTTATATATGTCTCCAGATATATTAATGTCAGAAGATTTATTTATGAGAGAAGCTACTTGGAGATATTTATCTTATGTTTTTCATTTGTGGACGAGAGAAAATCCAGAGACAGATACTTATATAGACTCTGGATTGAATTATGTACAATACATTGAGTTGCGACAACATGGGAAAATAGATTTAAGTATTAGATATGAAAGGAATTGAAAATATGCAAGAAATAAATTTTGAAGATGGAAAAACTAGTTTAAGTGGAGCAACATTTAATGCTTTCCAAAACAATATAAAAAATGCATTTCATAATTATAAAACTGGTGAAATAGCAATAAACTCAGATGTTGTAAAAGACGGAAGTATTTATGATGTTGTTTTAACTAAAGATGAGTCTGGTATTGTGACTTTTGCATTAAGATGGGAATCAACATTTGATTTAAACGCAGGATGGGATTATAAAATAGGTTATTTACCACAAGAATTTAGACCACAAGCGGTTCATTTGTCTGGTGGATGTAGAGGAGAGCAACCAACAAATCCAGCGACATATGTTTTAGTTGGTGCTGAAGGAGGTGCAGATGATGGAAGGATTATAGTATCTCCTAGCCAAAAATGTAGATGGATAATGTTATGTGCTACATATAAAGCCTTAGGAGGAATAGAAGAATGATAAAGAATATAAATTACGCAAATAAACAAGCATTTCAAAATGATGAAGATATTCCTGAGAATCAAAAAGTTACAGACCAAAATATGAACGAAATTAAAGAAATAGTTAATAATAATGCAAAAGAGTTAGATTCAACCCAGAAAAAAATAACAACTGTAATAAATGCACCTCTAAAATATAAAGGTTCCGTTGAACAATTTAGTGACCTAGAAAAACTTGAAAATGTTAATAATGGCGATATATATTCTGTAACTACAGAAAACAAAAATTATATTTATGCAGAAGATGAGTGGGTTGAATATACTCCAGAAATAGATTTAACAGAGATTAATGCTCAAATTCAAAACTTACAAACACAAATAAATAATATTCCGACTATAACTAGCCAGATTACATCTTTAGTTACAGAAGAAGAAATTCAACAAAACACAAACTATGAAGTTCCAAAATATGTGTTAGGTGATAATTCTATAGAAATCTATTTTGAGGGGTGCAAGCTAATTAAAGATATAAATTACATAGAAGCTGACGTAACACACATTCAGTTTAAAGATTGGAATGTACCACATGGCAGTAATTTAGAAATTATAATAAGAAAAGGGGAAGAATAATGGGAGCACCAGAAATATTTAATTTACAAAAACAAATTTATTCCACAGACGAAATAAAAACAAATAATGTATGGATAGATGGAAAAGCTATTTATAGAAAAGTTTTAAATATAACGACTTTTAATAGTCAAAATGATGGTTGGTATGACAACATAGATATGTCTTTTGTTGATAATATGATATCTGTTAGCGGTTTTATTAAGCAAAATACAGTTACATTTCCAATTAATGCATATCACTCTGATAGTTGGTATAATTGCTTTTACTTAAATACTGGTGAAAAGAAAATACATGGTATAGTAAGTCAAGAGCTTCAAAATAAACCAGCAATATTAATTTTAGAGTATACAAAAATAACAGACTAAGAAAGGAAAATGTAAAGATGAAACAAGCTAAAAGCCTTGGAGCTGTACACACACACAAGTAATTTTAAATAATAGAAGAATTGGAGGTGAGTTCTAATGAGCGAACCTTTTATTTTGCAGTTATATAAAGAAATAGAGAGAAAAAGTAATATAATTTCTGTTAGTTTTAATAATGATTTTTATTCGATGACTAGCTCAAATTGGCAACAAGTGGAGCTAGTTTTTGATAAAATAGTTGGACAAATAGGAAATTTATTAAAGTTAGAAAACGGAAAAATTAAAATTGGAAAAGGAATAAAGAAAGTAAAAGCAAGTTTTCAAACTTCTACAAATGGGTTAGCAAATGATACTTTCTACAGTTTAAATCTTAAAAAAAATGGAATCTCTGTTGCTAGCTTTGAAGGAAGAAAAGATGGAGACCCACAAAGTTGGTCTTTTGTTATAGCACCAATTTTAATCGATGCAGAAGAAAATGATGAAATATCAGTTAGTTTGTTTTGCAACTCTGCAACTTTAATGTCAGGAATGACGCAGTTTGTTGTAGAAGTAATTGAATAATAGAAAGAAAGGAAATTATAATAACTAGAATTGAAGGATATAAAATTTAGGAGAATGTTATGAAAGAGTTAGAAAAAAGAGATAAAGTAGTTGTTGTAGGATTAATATTAGTACTAATATTTATAATTATTAACATTTTCTCTACGTTACATACTATGTCAGATTATGAACAAAGAAAAGAATCAGGCAACGACAGATGGAAACAAGTAGAAAATAGGATTTTGCAGACAGAAGAGAAAGTAAACAGTTTAGAGGAGGAGATTGTAGAATGGAAGCATTAACACAAATTGGTCAGATGCTAGGAACATATGGAGTTAGTGCGGTTATAGTGATTATTTTTTTATGGGACTATGTAGCTAATAAAAAAAAGAATGTAGAAAATCAAGAGACAATAAAAAGTACTTTAGAAGTAGTAAAAGAAAGCACAAGCACAATCTCTAATTGTTTAGTCGAAATGCAACAAACAAATTCCAATACTGCAAAATCTTTGGAATTATTACAGAAGCAAATGGAGAGCACAGATAAAAAAGTAGATATTTTATTAGAAAGGGGGAAATAGCTATGGAAATAACATATGTAATTATAATAGCAATAATTGCTTACATATTTGGAGCTATAACAAAAATGTTTATAGATGAAATACCTAATAAGTATATACCAATTCAAAACGTAGCAATAGGTATAATAAGTGCAGTTATATGCTATTTTACAGGAATAGAGCCAAACTTTTTACAAGCGATTGTATTATGCATAGTAGCTTGTATGGGTGCAGGTGGAGTAGCAGACTTAATTAATATTAAGAACAAGGAGGAATAAATAAATGTTAAAAGGAATTGATGTAAGTAATCATCAACGTGGAATGGATTTAAGTAAAGTAGATTGTGATTTTGTAATAATAAAAGCGACAGAAGGAAAAAGTTATGTAGATCCATCATGTGATATATTTTTCCAAGAAGCGTTAAATTTAAATAAAAAAATAGGAATATATCATTTTGCTAATAATTCTGATAATACAGCTGAACAAGAAGCAGATTGGTTTATCAAAAATACAAAAGGATATATAGGAAAAGCAATACCAATTTTAGACTTTGAAGATAAAGGAGCTACACATGATGTAGCTTGGGCAAAAAAATGGTTAGATAGAGTAGCAGAAGCATATGGTTGTAAACCTTTAATATATATGTCAGAATCTGTTGTAAATAGCTATGACTGGTCTAGTGTAGCTAATGCTAATTATGGATTATGGGTTGCTAAATATCGAGATAATAATGCAGATTATAATTATGATATGTCTAATGCGGGAAGAAATCCAGCAGTAAGACATTGGAAATTTTATGCATTATGGCAATGGACAAGTTCTGGAAGATTAGATGGGTATAATGGTAATTTAGATTGTAATGTTTTTTATGGTGACAAAGAAGCTTGGGATAAATATATAGAAAATGAAATACCACCACATGAAGAAAACAATACAGATACAGTTGTAACTCCACCTGTTGAAAGTGCAACAGTATCATATGAAGTACAAAGTGGAGACAATTTAACAAAAATTGCTAAGAAATATGGAACTACAGTAGATGAAATAGTTAGACTTAATAATATTAGTAATCCTAACTTAATATATGTAGGACAATATCTAGTAATTCCAACTACTTCAAACGCTCAAGTATCTACAGATAGTACATATGTAGTAAAGAGTGGAGATACTTTATCTGGAATAGCCAACAAATTTGGAACTACATATCAAAAACTTGCAGAAATAAATGGATTATCTAATCCAAATATTATATATCCAGGCCAAGTTTTAAAAATAAATGGAGCTACTGAAAACTCTACTAAAACTTATACAGTACAAAGTGGAGACAATCTAACAAAGATTGCAAAACAATTTAATACAACTGTAGATAGCTTAGTTTCTAAAAACGGAATAAAGGATAAAAATAAAATATACGTTGGACAAGTATTAAAAATATAAAAAGAAGAAGAGGTGTAGTGTAATGTTTATACTACATTTCTTTTTTTATTTATATAAATGTTTTTCAATGTTATATGATGTTAAATAATGTTTACAAAGTCGAAATAATGTGCTAAAATAACAGTACAACGAATTGAATAGAATGTTTTACAAATATATTACAGATAAATTAAATATATTTTACGTTTTATAATTATTTGTTGACACAAAAGAAATGTTATAGTATAAAGATTATACTAATAAAATAAAAATAAAGGCAAGGATAAATCCTTACCTAGTCTCATCGGAATTGGAGTTCTCTGCACGAACTTCAATTTTTTCTTTGCTATATGTAAAATGAAAATTATATCCTAGCACAGCTAGAAAACAAATTATCAATCCTACAGCAAGAATAATTGCTACTATTCCAAGTGCATCCACTAGCATTCACCTACCTTGTTGCAAATAAGAAAAAACTTAGTTGCATGATAGTGACAACTACCGTAATTCAGCCTATAAACAGCAATAGTTGTCCCTTAATACAACTAAGCTGTCCACGGTGAATGCTATTCCGAATAAACTTTTCATATCATATCAAAAAAAAAAGAAATATGCAATATAAAATCTAAAAATCTGCAGATCTAAAAAAATTAATTTATTCGACAAATTTCGCGAGACAAAAGTAAACATAAAATGGTATACTATTATTAGGAGATGATAGTATGAAAGAAATGTATATTAAATCTCTACGAATGATAAAAGAATTAAATATAAAAAACAAAAAAGAATATAAAAATCTAGTCAGAAATTATCTAATTTTAAATTTGGAAAGTCTAAAATATATTAGCCAAACCAAAAGTTTTAGAAAAATTCGAAAATTAGCAAAAAACGTATAATTTTAGGCATATAATTACTCTAAATAAAAATAAAAATGTCTTAGAACGCAATCTCAAAAGAATCACTCTGGAATACAGTGATATCAAGACTTCTACGAATTGAGCTTTTAAAGATTATATATTTTATTGATTTTAGATAAAAATACTTATATAATTAGAAAAATAATTAAAAGTTTTAATGTACCTTATTGGAATATAAGTATTTTATGGCACAATTTTTAATGCAACGTTTAATGCAACGCCAAAGAAAAGTTGTAAAAAATGAAGTGAAATTGTAAGAAGTGTAAAAGTTTTAAAAGCTGGGAAAGTGCTTAAAATAGCATGCTATAAAAATTTATAAAAAAAGAAGAGAAATTATAAAAAAGTAAAAAACCACCATCGGTACCAATTTATACTCCCACGAAATTGGGAGTATATTTTTTTTACTAAAAAAATGTAAAATTTTGTAAAAAATATTTGCGAAAATTTGTTTTGTATGATATAAAAAGAAGAAGAGAGGAGAATTTTTATTATGGATAGTATAATGGAACAGAATAACCAAGTTTTTGGAAACTATTATAATAAAATAAATGATTTAATATTAAAGACAAAACAAAATGTTGCAAAAAATATTAATTATGAAATGGTTGAATTATATTTTGAAATAGGTTCTACCATAAATGAATTAATTGAAAATTATAATTTGGAAGCATCTCAAAATAAAATTTTAAAATTATTTTCAGAAAAACTAACACAAGAATTTGGTCAAGGATTTAGCGTTTCAAATTTAAAGAAAATGAAAAAGTTTTATTTAACTTATGAAGATGGTTCCACACTGTGGAACCAGTTAAGTTGGAGTCATAATCGCTTAATAATGAATATTGATAATGAAGCTAAAAGAACTTTCTATTTAGAAGAAACGATAAAATCAAATTGGAGTGTTAGGCAATTAGAAAGACAAATAAATAGTTTTTATTATGAAAGACTTTTGTCGACAAGTAAAGAACATAAAGAAGAAGTGAAAAATGAAATAAATCTTTTAGAAAAAAAGGAAAAAGTTCAAGATTTTATTAAAGATCCTTATGTTTTAGAATTTTTAGACATAAAAGATAGAAGATTTTTAGAAAAAGATTTGGAGTCTAATTTACTAGAACATATATCAGAATTTTTATTAGAATTAGGCAGGGGATTTTCTTTTGTAGCAAGACAAAAGAGGATTGATGTTGATGGGGATAATTTTTATATTGACTTGGTCTTTTATAATTTTGTGCTAAAATGTTTTGTTTTAATTGATTTAAAATTAGATAAATTAACACATCAAGATATTGGACAAATGGATTTTTATGTTAGATATTATGATAATGAAATAAAAGCAGAAGATGATAATCCAACAATAGGAATTATATTATGTTCGGATAAAAAAGATACGATAGTAAAATATTCTGTTCTTAATGATAATAAGAATTTATTTGCTTCAAAGTATCAATTATATTTACCAACTGAAGAAGAATTGGCAAGAGAAATACAAAAACAGAAAGAAGAATTTGAAGATAAAGAATAGATTTGGTTCCACACTGTGGAACCATTTCAATATAGAAAAAATAGAGAAAAAGGTGGTAGTATGATTAAACAAGTATACAATTTAAATGAAAAATCATTTAGAAATTATAATGGACCAGATAAGGGTTTTAAAGAAAAAATATTATTTTTGGATATAATGGTAGAGGAAAGACCTCGTTAGCAAAAGGTTTAATACGAGAGTTTTTAAAGGATACTGCAAATAGTTCAGAAAATTATAGATTTTTTAATCGAAATTACATTAAGGAAAATATAATATTAAAAGAAAGTAACAATTCTAAAATTAAAGGAGTTATAGCAAATTTTGGAAAAAAGGATGTGGATATAGAGAAGAAGATTAAGTTATTAGAAGAAAATATTATAGATACAAAGGAACTTGAAAATGAAATACAACAATTAAATAAAAATATACGTGCTGAAATTGATAAAATACATGATGAAAAGAAAGGTAGCATTTCAATACAAAAGAAACCTATGTCAAAAACTAATTGTGAATGTACATTGTTTTTTCCATGTTGTTATCCTCCTAAATTATATAATTGATATTGCATAATATTATTAACAACACATTATGTAAAACATACAAGTTTTTATCAAAAAATATTCATTAAACAATAAAAAAATATTGACAAACAATAACGGAAGAAATAAAATATCTTCATAAAATATTTATGGAGGTATTTTATTATGAAAAAAATAAATATATTTTTAGGAGCAATATTACTCAGTGTATGGAGTATAATATTATTTTTTGGAAAACAGCTAGGACTTTCAATGTTATTGTTTGCAATACCAATTACATATTACATAGTAACATTATTAGAAAAAACAAATAAAATAAAAAATAAAAATTCAAGATTTTTAATAATACCAATAATTATTTTAGCAAGTACTTACTTTATTTTTAATAATAGCTTTTTTAATTTGTTAAATCTATTAGTAATACCAATATTATTAATTATAATGATTTTAAGTTTAACTACTACAAAATTAATAGCAAAGACCTTGCTAGAAAGAATTTTAGATATAGTAATAGAGCCATTTGCATATATTGGCGAAACAATGACAGAGTTAAGAAATTTACTTGCCGGGAAATTTAATATAAATAAAGAAAAGACTAAAGATAAAAAATCAAACAATATAATAAAAGGAATATGCATTACAGTTCCTTTAGTAATAATTATTATTGCAATTTTAGCATCAGCAGACTCGGTATTTAGTAACATGATTACAAATATCCTAAATTCATTTTTTAACTTATTTAATAATGTAGATTTAATGGGGATTTTTATACGAGTAATTTTAATAGTATGTGTGTTTATATATTTATCAAGCTTTTTTTATATTATTACCAGATATGATGAATATTTTGTAGATGAAGAGGTAAAAGAAGAAAATAAAAGTGTAGACAGTACTACTTTTAAAATGGTATTAACATCATTAAATGTAATTTATTTAGTCTTTTGTATAATCCAGATAAATTCACTATTTATGCAAAAAATAAATATTAATTATGCAGATTATGCAAGACAGGGATTTTTCCAGTTAATGGTTGTATCAGTGATAAATTTAATAGTGATATTAGTTACAAAAAAATATGCAGCTAAAAATAACAAATATTTAAACTTTATGTGTATAATTATGGTAATATTTACATTTATAATAATAATATCTTCTGCAGTTAGAATGCATTTTTATGAACAAGCATATGGATATACTTTTTTAAGGTTATTAGTATATTGTGTATTATTTGCAGAAGCTATTTTATTAATTCCAACAGTATTATATATATTAAACAAGCAAAAACACTTATTAAGAACGTATTGTATGATTTTAATTGTTGTATATATAGGAATGAACTTTATTAATTTTGATGCAATTATCGCAAAAGGAAATATAGAAAGATATATAGAAACAGGAAAAATAGATTTAGAGTATCTAGAAGAAGAAACTGGAACAGATGCAATTCCAGAGTTTATACAAATTTTAGAGATAAAAAATGTAGATGAGCAAACTAAAAGTGAGACTATAAGATATATAAATGATGTTTACGAAAAGCTATCAAATGAAAAAATGGATGTTAGAGATTTAAATATGTCTAAAATATTAGCTAAAAAGACTTTAGAGGGGATTAAATAATGAAAAGATTTAAAGAATTTATAATAGCGTTAGTGATAATTATAATAATAGTTTTAATACAACTTATTATTTTTAAAACCGGCACCGAGGTAAATACAAACGAGAGTAATTCTACGAATACATTATTAGAAGATGTTAAGATAAGTGTAGAACAAAAATTGGAAAATGAGAAAACATATAGTATGCAAACAGGAAGTAGCTTCGCAAAAATAGGTAATATTATTATATACAATAATTCGACAGATAATATATTTAAATATGATTGTAAAGAAGAAAAATTAGACTTACTATATACGATGGAAGATGGTGTAAATAAACTTTATTTTGACGGGGAATATGTATATGCAATGCCAAATTACTATAGAGGAAAAGGAATTTATAGGATAGACTTACAAGGAAATGCAGAAAAAATTTATGATGGGGCTTCTATCCAATTATGGCTTACAGCTGACAAGATATATTTTACAGATCAAGTAGGGTATGACAGAATAAACGGAACTCCTCAAGGAAATCTATGTATTATGAATAAAGATGGTAGTGATAAACAAACAATTATAGAAAATGTTAAAAATTATTTTAAAATACATAATAATACTATCTATTATACAGATCTAACTTCAAGGAGTATATATTCTGCAAATATTGATGGAGCGAACAAAAAAGAATTAGCTAAAGGTAGAACATATATTAGTAATGTAGATGATAATTGTTTAACATATATTGACTTTGCAGATAATGAAGCGTATAGAGTAATATATTTAAACACAAATGAAAATCATAAATTAGGTATGTTTGGAAATGATGTATTTTCAGCAAATGGTAATTATGTGTTTACTAGAAAAGGTACTGATGGAAACAATATAGAAACAGAATTTAGTTTATATAAGATTAATCCGGAAAATAATACAGAAGAAATTATTTGGAAAGCACATGGTGGATTTGAAAGATTGGCATATATTGATGATGAATTCGCATATTTTACCTCAGGTCAGAGTACGTATAAAGTTAATTTAAAGACAGGAGAAGAAACTGATTTTCCAAAGAGATATTATTACTATTTAAACGGATATGGATATACTTTTACTCAGAAGGATAGTGAAATAACTTCATTTGAAGCATGTAATTTAAAAACTATGGAGATAAATAAAGATGACATAGGACTATAAAAAATAAACTGTGGATGATTTTCCGCTCCACAGTTTATTTTTTAGATTGATTTTATAACTTTACATGGGTTACCAACTGCGATTACATTAGCAGGAATATCCTTTGTAACAACGCTACCTGCACCTATTATAGTATTATCACCAATTGTAACACCAGGTAGTACGATAACATTTCCACCAAACCAAACATTATTACCAACTGTTATAGGCTTAGCATATTCTAGTCCACTATTTCTTTGTTTAACATCTACGGGATGACCTGCAGTGTAAAATCCACAATTAGGACCTATAAAAACATTGTCACCGAATTTTACAGTAGTAGTATCAAGAATTACTAAATTATGATTAGCATAAAAGTTTCGACCAAAACAAATATTATATCCATAATCACAAATAAAAGGTTGTTCAATAAGTGTAGTATCATCTACAGTAGTTAAGATTTGTTTTAAAATAGCATTTCTTTCTTTAAAATTAGAAGGAAGAGTATTATTGTATTTAAAACATAAATCTTTAACATTAAAGCGTTCTTGTATTAATTCCTTATCATACATAGGGTTATATAATTCACCATTTTTGGCTTTTTCTTTTTCTGTCATAAAAACCTCCTACAAGATATTATTGAAAAAATTTTAACATAAAAAAATATATATTGCAAAAAATAAAATTGTACATAAAAAAAATCTGCGGTATAATAAATAAGGAAAATATTCTTAAAATATAGAGGAGGACATAATGGGTAATGTAATTATAGGTGTACTAATTCCATTTCTGGGAACAACATTAGGTTCTGGATTAGTATTTTTTATGAGAAAAAAAGAGATAAATAAAAAAGTTCAAAAATTATTAATAGGTTTTGCAGCTGGAGTAATGATGGCAGCATCAATATGGTCATTATTAATGCCAGCATTAGATATGACAGCTGGAAAATTTGCATGTGTTCCAGTTGCAGTAGGTTTTATGTTTGGAATTGTATTTTTGTTAATTTTAGATACACTAGTACCACATCAGCATTTGGAAACAGAAAAAGCTGAGGGATTGGAGTCAAATTTTAAGAAAACTACAAAATTAGTATTAGCAGTTACTATTCACAATATACCAGAGGGAATGGCTACTGGAGTTGTGTTTGCTGGTGCCTTAATCGGAAATGCAAGTATGACTATAGCTGGTGCTATAGTACTGGCAGTAGGAATGGCCATACAGAATTTTCCAGAAGGAGCTATAATATCTATGCCCTTAAAAGCAGAAGGTATTTCTAAAGGAAGGGCTTTTTTATATGGAACTCTTTCAGGAATAGTAGAACCAATATCTGCAGTGATTGCTATTGCATTTACTCATGCAGTAATTCCAATTCTTCCATATATATTATCTTTTGCAGCAGGTGCAATGGTATATGTGGTAGTAGAAGAATTAATACCAGAATCACAAGCAGGAGAACATACTAACATTGGAACAATTGGTGTAGCATTAGGTTTTGTAATAATGATGATTTTGGATGTAGCATTAGGATAAATTTTACTATACAAAAAATAGCTCATTTATTTTATATAAATGAGCTATTTTAAATCTATTTTTATTCCAAATTTATCTAAGATATCGTTTAGTCCTTGATTTATTTCTTCTCTAGAATAATTAGCTTCTTCTAAAGTTTCATCTGGTAATTTATTAAGTTTATCGTAAAAATTTATAGCAATTGCAAGATGTTTAGGATTTTGAACTTCTATTTTATCAAATAATAAATTTTCTGCTTCGTTAATTTTCTTTTCACAAATTAATCTATCAAGTGAATTATATAATTCATCAGAAGTTGAATTTACAATATTTTCTGGAAGATATTCTGTCGTAGTTTGATTTAAAAATACTTTTGCTAAAAATTCAACTAAATCATCTATTTGATTTAATAACCAATCTTTTTTGTACATATTTAGTCTGCTCCTTTCGAAACTTATTTTAACATTTATAAACCTAATATACAAGAATTAAGAAAACATTAATTGATTTTTTTACATAATATATATATAATTATAAAAAAAATTAGGAGGAAATATATGAGATGTCCAAGATGTGGAAGTGAAAATATATCAAGCATTATAGACACTAAAACACATACTAAAGGTTTTGATGGTGGAGATGCTTGTTGTGGCTATTTGCTATTTGGATGGCCGGGAGTATTGTGTGGCTTATGTAATACTGGAGATACAACAACTACTACTAAAACAACAAATATATGTAATGATTGTGGGAATAGATTTTAATGAAAAAGAGTACTCAAAGAAAGATATGGGCATGGTCTATGCGTTTAGGAAATAGGTGTGGTTGTCATCAAAGAGAAGATAGAAGTTTTAAAATAGGAGAATTTCAGTTTCCTATATGTAGTAGATGTACAGGAATATTATTGGGGCAAATTATTTCTGTAATATTTATTTTTGTAAAAGTTAATATTCCAATATATTTAGATTTTATATTTTTAGGAATAATGTTTTTAGATTGGTACGTTCAATTTAAGCAAATAAAGGAATCTACTAATTTTAGAAGGTTAATAACTGGAACATTAGCTGGTATTGCCCAAATAAATATCTTATATCAAATAATAATATATATAATAAAACTATTTTAAGTATTGAAAAAAATATAGAATAGGGATAAAATAACAAAAACAAACGAAAGAAAGGTGGATTACAATGGAATTTCATGCTAATGAAGGAAAAAATGTAGAAATAGAGGTTAATGGAGAAGTTTATCTAAGACATGCAATAAAAACAAGATTTGTAAAACAAGGAGATAGTTATATAGATTTATTTAAAGAATATGTTTCACCAATTTATCAAGAGGGAGATATAATATCAAGTAGTGAGAAAATAATAGCACTATGCCAAAATAGAGTTTTAAAAAGAGAAGATATTAAAGTAGGATTTTGGGCAAAATTCTTATCTAAATTTGCACATAAGACTACTGCAGGTGTAGGTGTTGGTGAACCAATAAAAATGCAATTTGCTATTAATCAAGTAGGTCTATTAAAAGTACTATGGGCAAGCTTAGCAAGTGCTGTTACAAAATTATTTGGTAAAAAAGGTGTATTTTACGAAATAGTTGGACAAGAAGTAAGTGGACTAGATGGTTTTTATGACCATGTTTGGAAAGAATATGGAGATATAGGAATTTTATTACCAGAGAATCCATCAAAGGTATGTAACGAAATACATGATAAATTAGGAATATCTTGTATGATTGTTGATGCCAATGATTTAGGACAAGAAGTAATAGGTCATTCTGATGATATTAAGTTAACAGAAGAAGAACTAAAAGGTCTAATAAGAGATAACCCAACAGGTCAAGGACATGAACAAACACCATTGATTTTAATAAGAAAAAAATCAGCAAATAAAGAATAATTTAAACAGTAGAAGTCCATATGTAAATATGGGCTTTTTAAGGAGAAGTACATAATGAGAAAAAAGAATAAGAAAAATTCCTCAAAAGTAATTCTTATTATAATTTTTATTGGTATTTTAGTATTTTTGCATCAAGAAGGCTATATACAGTTTGAAACATATGCGATAAATACAAATACTATGGAAGTAGAGGATAATATGAATATTGTTTTGGTAAATGGAACTAATAAAATTCCAGACGATTACATAGCAAATTTAGTAGAATATAATGGAAAATTAGTAGATAGTAGTATTATTAATGATTTAGATAATATGTTTAAAGATGCTAAAAAAGATGGCGTTAATTTAAAAATAAATACTGCTTATAGGGATAAAGAAGAGCAACAGGATATATATGATAGAAGAATTAAAGCATACAAAAATGAAGGGATGACAGACAAAGCAGCAATAGAGAAAACAAATTCAGAAGTTCAAAAACCAGGTTATTCTGAACACGAAACTGGGCTTGCAATAGATTTTAGTAATCCTAGCAATCCAGAAGATAATGAACCTATGTGGGAATGGCTAAATGCTAATAGTTACAAATATGGTTTTATATTAAGATATCCTAAAGACAAAATTGATATAACAAAAGTTTCTAACGAGGAATGGCATTACAGATATGTAGGAAAAGATATTGCAAAAGAAATGAAAAACACAGGGGAATGTTTAGAAGAATATATAAATAGAGTATTGTAAAAAAATTGCAATATTGGTATAATGGCAAAAAATGAGGTGGAAAATATGGAAAATAAAAAAGTCAATATAGTTCTATTTATTGTTCTAATAGCTATAATCGTTGCAATTATAGTTTTAATAGGTAAATATAATGAACAGATTGCAGAAAAGGCACAAGATATTATTCAAAATACGATTGCACCAGTTTTTACAGCAGAAGATGATGGTGTGAAAATAGTTCCAACTTTATCCGATAAGGTTAAAGGAAATACTATGTGGTGTGGTACATTCCAAATAGTTTGGAACGATTTAAAAAATGAGATTGTTAAGCAAGATATAGAATTTTCTCCTCAATTAGATTGTGTAGATAACCTTAATAAATCTGCTTTTTCAGCAGATATGATTTCAGCAGAAGATTATTATAAAACTTATGGAGTAATCTCACCAGAATTAAAAACACAAATAGAAACAGACTTAAATAATAAATTTGGAAAAACAAGCGATTTTATAAATAATTTTAATTGGAATACAGATGCAAATGCTAAAAAATATCTAATATATGCAATGCTTGTAAAAGATTTAAAATTTGCAACACCTTTTGATGATTTAGAAACAGGAGATTTTGCAGGAAAAGATACAAAAACAAGTTACTTTGGTTTAAAAGCAAACTCTAATTCAGAAGCAAGAAGCCAGGTTAGTGTATTATATTATAACAACGAAAAGGATAAAGCTATATCAATATCAACTACAACAAATGATGAAATAATTTTGTGTAGAACAAATACAATACAAAATTTTAATCAGATATGGGAAAAGATAACTAATGAAAGAACAAATTATACAGGAAATACTTCGTTAGAAGAAACTGAGCTTTTGCAAGTTCCAGAAATTAGTATTAATTCTGAGAAAGAATATACAGATTTAGAAAATAAAGAATTCGAAGATGTTAATGGCGAAAAATTAACAATAGAAAAAGCAATGCAAACTATTGATTTTGAATTAAACAAAGAAGGTGCAAAATTAACTAGTGAAGCTGGTATAGCTGTAACAACAAATGCGATAGAACCACAAGATATTAGAGATTTTTCTTTTAATGATTCATTTGTAATATTCTTAAAAGAAAAAGATAAAGAATTACCATATTTTGCGTTAAATGTGTCTGATATAGAAGATTTCCAAAAATAATTATATTTAAAAAGACTATCTAAGTTTAGATGGTCTTTTTGATATTTAATTATTTTACAACTAGATAAAATATGATAAAATATAAGACATAAATTAGAGCAAGGCAAATAAGAAAGGAAGAAAAATGACAACAGCAAAATTATTTGTTATAGTGAAAATACTATTAGCTATAATATTAATTGGAACAATATGTGCAGTAGTGCTAATTATATATTTGTTTAAGGGAGATATAAAAGCAAGAGTACCAGGATACGTCAAAAAAGAATATAATTTAAGTAAATACGAAGTAGAAAATAGACCAGTATATGTAATGGAGCCAAAAGAAGGTGTAACAAATGATTTAGTAATAATGTATGTTCATGGTGGCTCATATGTTGCAGATTTAGAAAAAGAACATTGGAAAACGTGTGAAGATATTATAAATCAATTAGGATGTACAATCATACTTCCAGATTATCCACTTACTCCAAAATATAATTATAAAGATACTATTAACATGATGGAAGCTCTGTATAAAAAAGTTATACAGCAAGTAGAACCATCTAATTTAGTAGTAATGGGAGATTCGGCTGGTGGAGGGTTAGCGTTAGCTTTAGTAGAAAAAATGGGAGAAGAAAATATAGCTATGCCAAATCAAACAATCCTAATATCACCATGGTTAGATGTAAGGATGAATAATCCTAAAATTGCAGAAATAGAAGAGAATGATCCTATGCTGAATAAAGCAGCACTAAAATTAGCTGGTGAAAATTATGCAGGAAAAGATGGAATAGATAGTTATTTAGTAAACCCTGCAGATGGGCCATTAGATAAATTACAAAATGTGTCTATTTTTACAGGAACATATGATATATTAAATGCAGATGTAGAAGTACTAAAAGAAAGAGCAGAAAAAGTCGGAACTAAAATTAATGTTTATGAAACAGAAAAAGCAACACATATTTGGCTTTTATATAAATACAAGGATAAAGAAAATGACCCACTGGTTCAAGAACCATACAAACAAATGATAGAATTATTAAAAAATAATTAAGGAGCTAAAAAATGAGAAGAAAAGAAAAAAAGGAATTAGTTTGGAGAAGACTTGACAATTCTGCTAAGATATTCCCATTATCTTCTAGCAGAAAATATAGTAGTGTTTTTAGGATATCTGCTGTAATGAAGGATAAAGTTAGTCCAAAACTATTAGAAAAAGCTGTAAATAATGCACTTAACAAATTTGAATTCTTTAAAGTAAGATTAAGAAAAGGATTCTTTTGGTATTATTTTGAGTATAATGATAAAAAAATAGTAATAGAAGAGGAAAAAGATTATCCATGCAAATATATTGATCCAAACACTAATAATGATTATTTATTTAAAGTTACTTATTTTGATAGAAAAATCAATATAGATATTTTTCATTCATTAACAGATGGAAATAGTGCAGTACAATTTTTTAAAGAAATAGTTTATCAATATATAGAAATAGAATATGCAAAAGACTTTAAAAATGTAGTAAGAACAGACAGAAAATTTGATTTTAACATAGAAGATAGCTATTTAAAAAATTATAATAAAAAGGCTAAGAATAATTCTGTAAGCAAGAAGGCATATATATTAAAAGGAAGAAAGATTCCATTTGAAGCTATAAGAGCGACGCATGAGATTATAGATTTAACTAAGTTAAAAGAAATTAGCAAGCAAAAGGGAGTTACGATTACTCAATTTTTGACAGCAGTATTAATAAAGGCTATTTATTTGGGTAACATGAAAAATACTACTAGTAATAAGCCTATAAAGATCTGTGTTCCTGTAAATCTAAAAAAGTATTTTAAATCTAAGACATTAAGTAATTTCTTTTCATATATAACAGTTACAGCAGATGGTAAAAAGATTGATTTTAACAATTTAGATGATGTTTTAAAATTGGTAAAATCAGATTTCGAAAATTTATTAAAACCAGAAGAAGTAATGAAAACAATGTCATTAAATGTTAAACTAGGAAATAACTTTTTTATAAGAATAATTCCATTATTTATGAAGCAAATATTTGTAAGATTAAGTTATTTAGAAATTAGAAAATATACAACAACTACTTTTTCAAATATCGGAAGAATTGGTATTATTGCAGATTATCAAAAATACATAGAAGACTTTTTCTTTTTGATTGCTCCAGAAAGGGTAGAAAAAATAAAATGTTCAACATGTTCATACGAAGATAAAATGTTTTTTACATTTACATCAATATTAATGAAAACAAATATAGAAGATGAATTTAAAAAGATTTTAGAAGAATTAGGAATCCATGTTGAAATAGAAAGTAATGGTGTTTAATATGTTATATCCAAAATTATCTAATATAAAAAGAAATAATATTATTTTAATTGCATCAATAGCAATATCTATAATAGTTATTAATATTTTGCTAATTATAAATGTTTTAGTAGATAAAACAAATCATTGGTCGATGCTTTGTATAGCAGGGATAGTATATGTATATGGAACAGTTATATATACTAAAAAAAGAAATATAAATATTGCTTCAAATGTATTTGTACAATGCTTATTGGTGTCATTATTAATTTTGGCAATAGACTATTTTATAGGTTATAGTGGATGGTCAATAAATATAGCAATACCAATAGTAATAATGGTAGCAAATTCTACACTTATGGTTTTAACAATTGTAAGTAGAAAAAGATATATGAGATATGCAATGTATCATATGTTAACATTTTTATTTAGTATGATTCAATTAATATTATTATTTTGTGGAGTACTGGAAAATAAAGTTTTAACAATTGTTGCAAGTGGAATAGCAGGACTTTCATTATTGCTAACAGTAATTTTATGTGGCAAGGCAATGTGGGAAGAAACAAAGAAAAGATTACATATGTAAATCGGGAATTGGGGACATTCCTTTTTTCCCTTTTCGGGATATAAACATCGTCCCAAAATCTCGAAGAACCTTAACAATGCAAAAATCATAAACTACAATAAGTAGGTGAGTTTATGAAAAAAATTGTTAAGGTTATTTTTATTGTTTATATAATTACTAATTTTTTGATTATATTTCAGCCTAATATTTATGCAATTGAGCCTGCAGGAAGAGTATATGAAGGAATAGATGTTAGTGGCTGGCAAGGAGAAATAGATTTTTCACAAGTGAAAAATTCTGGTATAGACTTTGTATACATAAAATCTAGTGAAGGTCAAAACACAGTTGATAGTTATTTTCGTAGAAATTATGAAGAAGCTAGAAGTAATGGGCTTAATATAGGATTTTATCATTATGTAAGAGCACGAAATACAGAAGAGGCTATATTAGAAGCAGAACATTTTGCAAATACAATTGCAGGAACAGTTCCAACCTGTAAATTAGCTATGGATTTTGAGAATTTCGGAAATTTATCTACAGGTGAAATAAATGAGATTTCTAAAGTATTTTTAGAAAGAGTACAAGAATTAACAAATAAAGAAATGATAATTTATAGTAACACATCATCAGCCAGAACTATATTTAGTCAGGAACTTGCAAATGAATATCCCCTATGGGTAGCACAGTATTATGTGAATAATCCGTCAGAAAATGGTAAGTGGAGTGTATGGGAAGGTTTTCAATATACAGATAGAGGAAGTGTACCAGGAATAAACGGATATGTTGATAGGGATAAATTTACAAGCGAGATATTATTAGATAGTCAAGAAGAAATACCAAGTAATGAGGGAAACAACGAAAATAGTGGAAATACAGGTAATGCTAATGGATATATAACATATACGATAAAAAGAGGAGATACGCTATCAGAAATTGCACAAAGATATAATACAACTGTTAATGAACTTGTAAGATTAAATAATATACAAAATCCTAATATGATTTATGCTAATGAGACATTATTAATACCAACCAAAAATAATTCTATAAGTACTGGTAGTGATGATAAAAATAATACAATTTATATTGTACAAAAGGGAGATACCTTATATAGTATTGCAAAAAGGTTTAATACAACTGTGCAAAAGATTGTAAATAATAATGGTATTTCTAATCCAAATCTTATATATCCAGGGCAAAGATTGATAATTGCTAAAAGTACAGCTACTATACAAACAAAATATATGAGCTATAGAATTAAAAGAGGGGATACTTTATGGGGAATTGCTAATAAATATAATACTACTGTAAATGAACTTGCATATATAAATGGAATTAGAAATGTTAATAGAATATATATAAATCAGGTAATACGAATACCAGTAAATATAAGCATAGGAGAATATGACTGTGGGCATTGTATATATACTGTAAGAAGAGGAGATACGCTTAGTACAATAGCAAACCGATTTGGAAAAACTGTAAAAGAGATAGCAGAACTAAATGGCATAAAAAATGTAAATTATATTTATATAGGTCAAAAATTAAGAATATAAACAGGTTTTATTGACGAAAAAATTAGTTTATTATATACTAAAAGCAGAAAATTTTTCTATAAATTAGGAGGATGCTTATGCAAAAGATAAATAGAAAAATAGGTTTAGTTATAATAATGGTATTAATGATTTTAGTGGTTAATACTTCTTGCTTTGCAGCAAATACTGTAAGTACTAGAGCACGTAATACAGCTAGTAATAATTCGACAGAAAACGAAGTAACAAATACTACAAATCAAGTTACAAATAAAGCCGTAGAAAATACAGTAACAGAGAATGATGATATAGAACTTGCTTATCCATCTATAGAAAAAGAAGATACAAAATTTGGTCCATTAACAATGGAGCAAGTAATTGGCGGAGCAGCAGTATTATTGTGTTTTGTTGGCATTATTCTTGCTATATCATTATATTCAAGGAGCAGAGCTGACGAAGATGATTGGGATGAAAATGATTATATAAATGAAGAGCCAGAAGCAGAAAGACAAGAACCAAAAGCTATGAAGGAGCTTAAAGATGAGGCGGCTGCTAAAGAACCAAAGGCTATACAGGAAATGGAAGATGAAAGAAAATTAGAGGAAATACGCAAAGCAAAGGAAGAAGAAAAAGAAGATATCCCTAATAAAAAAGAAGAGCTAGAAGAAAAAATAGAAAATAAAGAAGATACAACATCTTTAAATTATAGACATCAAAAAGCATTAGATGATTTTTACAATTATGCAGAAGAGATAAAACAAGAGAAAAAGACGAAAAGAGGAAAAGGTAAACATTCAATGTAAGATTTATTACTATAAAAGCTACCATATGGTAGCTTTTTGTATATAAGAAAAATATTTAAAGAGGAGAAAAATGAAGACTAAAGAAAAATTAATCATTGTATTACTATCAATAGTTATTGCAGGAATTAGCTATTGGTTTTTCTGGGATGGCTATTATTCTATAGATACATATAGAATAATTTCGCAAGGATATACAGATTATGCATTAAAAGATGCATATATAAGAGACGGGAGATTATTTCTTGCAGGAATCGTAAGTTTGGTTGGAATAATAAATCCAAGCTATAAGGTATGGTATATTATAAATTTAGCAATTACAATTTTTATATCTGCAATCACAGTTTTACAGTTGTATATGATTATAAATCATTATAAAAAAGCGAAGAATACAAAAAATAAATGCATATACTTTTTAGTAAGTTTTTTATTTATTTTCAATTTTGTTCAGATAGATACAATGCAATTTATTGAGGCTTTTGCAATTGCAACAAGTGTTTTATTATATATATTATCACTAAAAAATACTGTAATAAATAAAAATAAAAAAATGGGATTTATATATGCTATTCTAGGAATGTTATGGTATCAAGGAACAGTTACTATATATATAGCGACTGCATTTTTAATGTGCTTATTAGAAACCAAAAAAATTAACAAAGAGTTTTTTAAGAAAATATTAAATCCAGCAATTATTATCATAATTTCTGTAATATTAAGCTCTTTAATAGTAAGTATAGTTCCATATATTACTAAGTTAGAATTTACAGAGAGATTTCCAAGTGTAGAAAAATATATTAGTATATTAAAAAGAAATATTATGCAGATGGATAATTTGCTTATAGATTGCTGTGGATATTTTCCAAAATATATTTTTATTAGTGCTAGCTTATTGATATTAATAGTAATATTCGTATATGGAATAAAGCATAAAAACGTTACACAGCCTATAAATGCATTAATAGTGTTTTATATATACATAGTTTCTATATTTATATTTTTCCCAATACAATTAATAGAATTATGTTTTAGATGTGCATTATCATTAGGAGCAGCTATACCAGCGTTATTTATTTATATTATATGTAATATGGAAATGCTAGAAGGCAAAAAAATATATTTAAATATATTAATAGCTATGGTAATACTGTATTTTATATTAAGTGTATGTAATACTGTAAAAGTAACAAGTGAATTTAAATTTGCAAATGAACTAGATGAAAGATTTGTAAAAAGAATAGAAACAGAAGCTAAAAATTTACAAGACCAAGGAATAAATGTACAAAAATATGCAGTATATTATACTACAAATGGCGATAGGTTAAATGAATTATATAATTCAGAAATTACATTTTATAATTCATATTATCTATTATCAAGAGATTTTAATAATATGTTTGGCATATATGGTGACAAAAACGTTAAACTAGATAAACAATTTGCAGATAAAGAAATTGTAGATAAGTATTTTGAGAATCCAAGTGAAGAGGAAATACAAATTAAATATATAAATAATATTCTATATGTAGTAGTAGATTTATAATATACAAGGTTTACAATATCAGGAATTTGTTATATAATAGGACAAGATTTTAAGAAGAAAGGGAGATTTTAATGGACAATAATGTTAACGAAGAAGTAGATATAAATCAATTAATGAAGGTTAGAAGAGAAAAATTAGAAGAGTTAAGAAATGAGGGAAAAGACCCATTTGCAGTAACAAAATATGATAGAACAGAAACTGCAGGACAAATTAAAGCAAACTATGATGAATACGAAGAAAAAGATGTATCAGTTGCAGGTAGAATAATTGCAAAAAGAATAATGGGTAAAGCATCATTCTGTACAATACAAGACAGTGACGAAAAGATTCAAAGTTATGTAAGTATAAATGATTTAGGAGAAGAAAGCTATAAAGCATTTAAAACTTATGATATCGGTGATTTTATAGGAATAAAGGGTTTTGTATTCAAAACTAGAACTGGCGAAATATCTGTTCATGCAAAAGAAGTAACATTATTATCTAAATCTTTAAGACCATTACCAGAAAAATTCCATGGTTTAAAAGACCCAGATTTAAGATATAGACAAAGATATGTAGATTTAATTGTAAATCCAGAAGTTAAGAAAACTTTCGAAATAAGAAGCAAAATAGTAAAAGAAATAAGAAATATATTAGATGAAAAGGGATATTTAGAAGTAGATACACCAATGCTTAATACTATTTCTGGTGGTGCAACAGCAAAACCATTTATAACACACCATAATGCATTAAATATAGATATGTATTTAAGAATTGCTACAGAATTAAACTTAAAAAGATTAATCGTTGGTGGGTATGATAAAGTATATGAAATGGGTAGAATATTTAGAAATGAAGGTATGGATATAAGACATAATCCAGAATTTACTACTATAGAGTTATATGCAGCTTACCAAGACTATAATGACATGATGGATATAACAGAAGAATTATTCTCTGAGGTTGCAAAAAGAGTATTAGGTACAACTAAAATAACATATCAAGGACAAGATATAGATTTAACACCTAAATTTAAAAGAATTACAATGATTGATTCTATCAAAGAGGTAACAGGAATAGATTTTAATAACATAAATACAGACGAAGAAGCAGTTGCTTTAGCAAAAGAAAAAGGAATAGAAATTCCAGATAAAACTAAAGAGACTAGAGGAGACGTTATTAGTTTATTCTTTGATGAATACGTAGAAAAGACTTTAATACAACCAACATTTATATATGATTATCCAGTAGAAATTTCACCACTTGCTAAAAGAAAACAAGCAGATTCAAGACTTACAGAAAGATTTGAAATATTTATTGGCGGAAGAGAATATGGTAATGCTTTCTCAGAATTAAATGATCCAATTGACCAATATGAAAGATTTAAGAAACAAGTAGAAGCAAGAGATGCTGGTGATGACGAAGCAGGTATGATGGACGAAGATTATATTAATGCATTAGAGATTGGTTTACCACCTACAGGAGGATTAGGAATAGGGGTAGATAGATTTGTTATGTTATTAACAGATGCTGCATCAATAAGAGATGTATTATTATTCCCAACGATGAAACCATTAAATTAACAAAGGAGGAAAAGCATGTTTTATTTTCCAGGAGGAAGTAGTTACTTATATATAATATTATTAATAATGGTAATTAGTAATATTATGACAGGTGGAGTAAGTTTATTAGGTTTATTACTAAGTTTACCAGGAGTTTTGATAGCGATAACATTTCATGAGTTTGCACATGCTTTTGCAGCAGTAAAACTTGGAGATGAAACACCAAAAATGCAAGGTAGATTAAGCTTAAATCCATTATCACATTTAGACCCAATAGGTATTATAATGCTAATATTTGCTCATATTGGTTGGGGTAAACCAGTAGAAATAAACCCAAGAAATTTTAAAGGAAGAATTTCTACAAGTGCAGCAGAAGCAATAGTATCAGCAGCAGGACCAATTATGAACTTTATACTAGCACTAGTGTTTTCGTTAATATTTGCGGCTCTTGCAAAATTTGTCCCTAGCATATGGACAATGGCTGGAGGCGTTGTAGCAACAATAATCTTAGATATTATTATTGTTAATATTGGTTTGGGTGTATTTAACTTAATACCATTACCACCATTAGATGGTTCAAAGATATTAGCACATTTTTTACCTATAAATGCAAGAAGATGGTTTATAGAACATGAAAATATATTTTATATAGCCTTTATAATAATTTGGTTAACACCAATAGCATCAAGAATTACATCACCAATAATAAATGCTATATTAAGCTTTTTACTAAACATAGGATTTGCAATATTTTAGCAATAGGGATTAGAGGGACGTTCTTAAAATCCCGGTTTTACCGGGATTTTAAGAATAGTCCTTTTTTAGTGCAAACATGCAAAAGACTGGAGAAGACTTAGCAATTACTTTACTTATAAGCAAATAAATGGTATACTTTTAAGCGATAAAAGGAGAAAAAAATGAAAGATATAATAATTTTGGGAATAGAATCAAGTTGTGATGAAACATCTGTAGCAATTGTAAAAAATGGTAGGGAAGTTTTATCAAATGTAATAAATACACAAATAAGTATTCACGAATTATATGGAGGAGTTGTACCAGAAATTGCATCTAGAAATCATGTAGAAAATATTTCGCCTGTAATGAAAGAAGCACTAAAAGAAGCAAATATAGAAATAGATGATGTAGATGGAATAGCATGTACATATGGACCGGGATTAGTAGGAGCATTATTAGTAGGAGTATCTTATGCAAAAGCATTAAGTTATGCAGCTAATAAACCACTTATTGGTGTAAATCATATCCAAGGACATATAGCAGCAAACTATATAACATATAAAGAATTAAAACCACCGTTTTTAACATTACTAATATCAGGAGGAAATACACAACTTGTTTTAGTAAAAGATTATACAGAGTTTGAAATATTGGGTAAAACTAGAGATGATGCAGTAGGAGAAGCTTTTGACAAAATAGCAAGGGTTATAGGTCTTGGATATCCAGGGGGACCTAAAATGGATAAACTAGCACAAGAAGGAACTCCAAATATAGTTTTACCTAAAGTTCATATAGATGGATTGGATTTTAGTTTTAGTGGATTGAAAACAGCAATCATTAATTTGCATCATAAAACCCCTGATATAAACAAAGCAGACTTAGCAGCAAGCTTCGAAAAAGATGTTGCAGAAATTTTATTAGAAAATACAAAAAAAGCTGTAAAGGAGACAAATATAAATAAAATAGCATTAGCAGGAGGTGTTTCTGCCAATAGCTATATTAGAAAAGCATTTAAAGAATTAGAGGAAAAAGAAAATATAGAAATTTATTATCCAGAACTTAAATTATGTACAGACAATGCTGCAATGATAGCATCAGCTGGGTATTATAATTACTTAAAAGGAAATTTTTCGGATTTAAAATTAAATGCTGTACCAAATTTAAAATTATAATAATTAGAAAGAGGATGAAAAATGTCAATCTATGCAATTTCGGACTTGCATTTATCATTTAATGCAGATAAACCAATGGATATATTTGGTTGGCAAGATTATGAAAATAAGATAAAAGAAGATTGGGAAAGTAAAGTAAAAGAAGATGATTTAGTAATTTTAGGTGGAGATTTTTCTTGGTCAATGCAACTTCAGGATACATTCAAAGATTTTGAATTTATTCATAATTTGCCTGGAAAAAAACTATTACTAAAAGGTAACCACGATTATTGGTGGGGAACTTTAACAAGTATGAGAAAATATATAAATAGTATTGGTTTTACAGATATAGATTTTATATATAATAATAGCTATGAATTTGAAGATAAAATAATTTGTGGAACTAGAGGATGGAATTTTAGTGGTATTCAAGAAGAAGACGAAAAGATATACAATAGGGAAAAACAAAGGCTAAAATTATCTTTAGAAGATGGTGTAAACAGATTTGGAAAAGATAAAGATATTATAGCGTGCTTACATTATCCACCATTAAAGATAGACGAAATCTCAGATTTTGTAAGAATAATGGAAGAATATAATGTAAAGAAATGTATTTATGGACATTTACATGGTCCTGCGCATAAATTTGTAGTAGAAAAAAATCTTGATGGAATAGAATATATTATGACAAGTTGTGATTATACAAATTTTAAATTGCTAAAAATTTATTAATTGTAGGAGGAAGAGGAATGAAAACATTAAAAGCTGGAACAGTATTAATAAATTTACAAAATCAAGAAATATGTTTGGTATATAATAAAAATGACAAGAGTTATGCATTCCCAAAAGGACATTTGGAAAATGGTGAAACATTAAAAGAGTGTGCAATAAGAGAAACAGAAGAAGAAACAGGCCACACATGTTCAATAATTAACGAAAAAGAAATTGGAATTTTAAAATATTTAACTCCTGCTGGCGAAAATGTGGAGCTTCACTTATATCTAGCTAAAGACACAGGTATAGTTACTAGAGAAATTAATCCTAAAGATAAGGAAGAAACACTATGGGTAGATATAGAAAAAGTTGAAGAAAAAATCTTATATCAAGATTTAAATCAATTATGGTTGGACATGAAAAATAAAATAAATAAGTAATATATGTAAAATTATTGTAATATTTATGCTTAAATGACTTGCAATTCACATAATTTGTGATATAATATGAAAGCACGAAAAAAACTATAAGTATTATAAATGCGAAAGGGTTGAAAAATAAATGAGTATAAAAGTAGAAAAAACAGATAACAAAAATGAATTAAAATTAGAATTTACAGTAGCAGCTGAAAAATTTGAAGATGCAATGAAGAAAGTGTATTTCCAAACAGCTAAATATTTTAATATACCAGGATTTAGAAAAGGTAAAGCACCAATGAAGATAGTAGAAAAATATTATGGAGAAAGTATTTTCTACGAAGATGCTTTTAACGAAATATTAAAAGAAGAATATGATAAAGAATTAAAAGAAAATGATATAACAGCTGTAAGTTATCCAGAATTTGATATTAAACAAATGGAAAAAGGAAAAGACTTAATATTTACAGCTACAGTTCAAGTAAAACCAGAAGTTAAATTAGGAAAATATAAAGGTATAGAACTAAAAAAAGTAGAGTATACTGTAAAAGATGAAGATATAAACCACGAATTAGGACATATGCAAGAAAGAAATTCTAGAATTGTTACAGTAGAAGATAAACCAGTAGAAAAAGGAAATATCGCTGTAATAGATTTCGAAGGATTTGTAGATGAAAAAGCATTCGAAGGTGGAAAAGCAGAAGGTTATGAACTAGAAATAGGAAGTAACACATTTATTCCAGGATTTGAAGATCAAATAGTAGGAATGAAAGCTGGAGAAGAAAAAGATGTTAAAGTTAAATTCCCAGATGAATATTTCTCTAAAGATTTAGCTGGAAAAGATGCTACATTTAAAGTAAAAGTAAATGAAATAAAGAAAAAAGAATTACCAGAATTAGATGATGAATTTGCTAAAGATGTTAGCGAATTTGATACATTAAAAGAATTAAAGGCAAGTATAAAAGAAAAATTAGAAAAAGAAAATGAAGAAAAAGTAAAATACGAAACACAAGATGCTGCAGTAAAAGCTGTTTGTGATAATACAGAAATTGATATTCCATCAGGAATGATAGATTCTGAAATAGATAACATGGTAAATGATATGAAATCTAGATTACAATATCAAGGTTTAACATTAGAAAATTACTTAAAAATGGTAGGAAAAACAGAACAAGAATTCAGAAAAGATTATGAAGAACAAGCTAAAGAAGCTGTTAAATCAAGATTAGTAATCGAAGCAATAGTAAAAGCAGAAAAAATCGAAGCAGACGAAAAAGATGTAAATGCAAAAATTGAAGAAATGGCTAAAAACTATGGTAGAGAAGCAAAAGACTTAGAAGAAAACGAAGCATTAAAGAATTACATAAAAGGAAGTCTAGAAACAGAAAAAGCAATAGAATTCGTAGTAAAAAATGCAAAAATAAAATAAAGTAATAAAAGGAGTTTAATATTATAAGTATTAAACTCCTAAATTATTCACTGCGAAAGTGCTTACCGTTGTAAGAAAGGAAACCTTAAATTATATTTTAATAAAAAAATTTGCATTTATAATAAATATGATATAAAATAATGTAAGTTTTCAAAGGAGGAATTTAATATGGATAAAAAAGAATTAAATAGTTTAGTACCATATGTAATAGAACAAACAAGTAGAGGAGAAAGATCATATGATATATTCTCTAGACTATTAAAAGATAGAATTATATTTTTAGGAGAACAAGTAGATAGTTCATCTGCAAGTGTTGTAATAGCACAAATGTTATTCTTAGAATCAGAAGATCCGGAAAAAGAAATACATTTATACATAAATAGTCCAGGAGGTTCTATAACAGACGGAATGGCTATTGTAGATACAATGAATTATATTTCTTGCCCAGTTTCTACTATTTGTGTTGGTTTAGCTGCAAGCTTTGGTGCAGTATTATTAGCAAATGGTGAAAAAGGAAAAAGATTTGCAACACCAAATTCAGAAATCTTAATTCACCAACCATTAATAGGAGGTCAAGGTGGAGGTATTTCTGGTCAAGCAACAGAAATAAAAATATATTCAGATCATATGATGAAAACAAGAGAAAAATTAAATAAATTATTAAGTGAAAAAACAGGTCAACCAATAGAAGTTATTAATAGAGATACAGAAAGAGACAATTATATGACAGCTGAGGAAGCATTAAAATATGGTCTTATAGATGGAATTATGGACAAAAGAAGATAAAGGAAGTTGCTAAAGATAACATAAAAAGAAGGAGCGCTTTATTATGCAAAAAAATGATAATAATAAAAATATTAGATGCTCATTTTGTGGTAAAACACAAGATAGTGTAGATAAAATAGTAGCAGGACCAGGAGTATATATTTGTAATGAATGTATACAAGTATGCTCAAATATTATAGAAAATGAATATTATGAAGATGATGAAGATTTATATACAACTGTAGAAGAAGATGTTGTACCTACACCAGAAGAAATAAAAAAAGTTTTAGATGAATATGTAATAGGTCAAGAAGACGCTAAAAAAACGTTATCTGTAGCTGTATATAATCATTATAAAAGAATAAACAATGAAGACGAAAAAAATAATAAAGATGATGTAGAAATAAAGAAAAGCAATATTCTATTATTGGGGCCAACTGGTTCTGGAAAAACATTACTTGCACAAACTTTAGCTAAAATATTAAATGTTCCTTTTGCAATAGCCGATGCAACAACTTTAACTGAGGCTGGTTATGTAGGAGAAGATGTCGAGAATATTTTACTAAAATTAATTCAAGCAGCAGATTATGATATAGAAAAAGCCGAAAGAGGAATTATCTATATAGACGAAATAGATAAAATCTCAAGAAAGTCAGAAAACCCATCTATAACAAGGGATGTAAGTGGAGAAGGAGTTCAACAAGCCCTATTAAAAATAGTTGAAGGTACAACAGCATCTGTTCCACCACAAGGTGGTAGAAAGCATCCACATCAAGAACTAATACAAATAAATACAGAAAATATTTTATTTATCTGTGGTGGTGCGTTCGAAGGGTTAGAAAAAATTATAGACCAAAGAACTGGTAAAAAAGCCATAGGATTTGGTGCAGAAAAGAAAGAAATTGTTAAAAAGAATAGAACAGAGGTATTTAAAGAACTATTACCACAAGATTTATTAAAATTTGGATTAATCCCAGAATTTGTAGGAAGATTACCAATTGTAAGTACACTAGAAGAATTAGATAAAGATGCATTAGTTAATATATTAACTAAACCAAAAAATTCTTTAGTAAAACAATACAAAAAACTATTAGCTATGGATGGAGTAGAACTAGAATTTGAACCAGAAGCAGTAGAGGCAATAGTAGATAAAGCAATAGAAAGAAAAACTGGGGCTAGAGGTTTACGTTCTATTATAGAAGAGATTATGAGAGATATTATGTTTGATATTCCATCTAATCCAAAGATAGAAAAATGTATTGTAACAAAAGAGACCGTAATAGGTTTAGCAAAGCCAGAAATAATAATAAATGAAAATAAAGAACCTAAAAGACAAGTCGTTAAAAGAAGAAAAATTCAGCCAAATGAAATAGAAACTGCTTAAAAATAAAAAATAAAAATAGAAGGAGTAGTATTAATAGATTATATGCTAAAAATCCTTCTATTTTTTTCGTGTATAAGTTGAAAAAAAGATTAAGTTGTGATATATATAGTTTTACAAATAATAGGTGAAAAAGAGAAAAGAAAATGAAGAATATAAAAGATTATAATTTAGACGAACTAAAAAAAGAATTTCAAGAATTAGGAGAAAAACCATATAGAGCAGAACAAGTTTTTATGTGGCTATATAAAGAAAAAGTAAAAGAATTTGATGATATGACGAATATATCAAAAGAGCTAAGACAAAAATTACAAGAAAATTATACAATGTGTAATTATAAGATAGCAAAAAAATTAGTTTCAAAAGATGGAACTAAAAAATATTTATTTGATATATTAGACGGGAATATGATAGAAACAGTTTTAATGGAATACCACCATGGTAAAACATTATGTGTTTCATCACAAATTGGTTGCAAAATGGGGTGTAAATTCTGTGCATCAACAGGAATTCCATTTGTTAGAAATTTAAGTAGTGGAGAGATTGTAGAACAAATCTTAGCAGTAGAGCAAGAAGAAAATACAAAGATATCAAATATTGTTTTTATGGGAATTGGTGAACCATTCGATAATTTTGATAATGTAATAAATGCTATTGGAATTTTAAATAATCCAAAGGGATTAAATATAGGTGCAAGACATATAAGTATTTCTACTAGTGGAATTGTACCTAAAATTTATGAGTTGGCAGACAAAAAAATACAATGTACATTATCAATATCATTACATGCAACAAATGACGATAAAAGATCTGCTATGATGCCAGTTAACAATGCATATCCAATTAAAGAATTAATGAAGGCATGTAAATATTATATAGAAAAAACAAATAAAAGAATTTCTTTTGAATATGCTTTAGCAAAGGATAATAACGATAATTTGGAAGATGCTAAAGAATTAGTAAAATTATTACATGGAATGCTTGCACATGTAAATTTAATACCAATTAATAAAATAGAAAATGGGAAATTTGTAAAATCTACAGATAATAATATAATTAGATTTAGAGATTATTTAAATGCACATGGAATTGTAGCAACAATAAGAAGAGAGTTAGGTTCAGACATAGAAGCTGCATGTGGACAATTAAGAAGGAAGACGATAGAAGAAAAACGTTAGAGGTGATAAAATGAAATGTTTTGCTAAAACCGATTTAGGTAAAGCAAGAGAATTAAATGAAGATTCATATTATATTCCAGCAGAAGAAAATGAATTAAGAATATATATGTTGGCAGATGGAATGGGAGGATATAATGGAGGAGAAATTGCAAGTAAACTTGCAATAGATTCTGCGAGGAAATATCTAACCAATAATTTTAATACGATACCACATGATAGAATAAATATTGAAGAACTAGTAAGAAGTAGTATGGAATATGCGAATATGGTAGTATTCGAAAAATCAAAAGAAGTACAAGAATTAGAAGGAATGGGTACAACTTTGGAATTAGTTTTAGGCTATGGGAATAAAATATATATAGGTCATGTTGGAGACAGCAGAATATACAGAGTAAGAAAAAACATTATAAGAAAATTAACAACAGACCATAGTTATGTTGAAAAATTAGTAAAAGAAGGAACAATAACAAGGGAAGAAGCAGAAAATCATCCTAAAAAGAATATGCTTATGAAAGCTTTAGGATGTACTCCTTATGTAGAGCCAGATGTAACAACTAAAGGTTTTCTTAAAGGAGATAAACTTGTCTTAACATCAGATGGGTTAACAAATATGGTATCAAACCAAGAAATATACGATATAGTAACAAATGATGTAGAAAATGCTACTACGAAGTTGGTCGAATTAGCAAACAATAGAGGAGGATATGATAACATAACGGTTGTTATTGTATATAATGATTAAGGAGAGATGGAAGAATGGACCTAGAGGGGAAAATATTAGGTAACAGATACGAGATAATAGAGAAAATAGGAAATGGTGGAATGGCAACGGTTTATAAAAGTAAGGACCGTGTTTTGAATAGATATGTAGCAGTAAAAATATTAAGGGATGAATTTACTACAGATGAAGAGTTTATAAAGAGATTTAGAATAGAAGCACAATCAGCGGCGAGCCTTACACATCCAAACATTGTATCTATATTTGACGTAGGTAATGAAGGCAGTTTATATTATATTGTAATGGAATTAATTAAAGGAAAAACATTAAAAGAGATAATTACAGAGGAAAACGGACCTTTACCTTGGAAATGGTCTTTAAATGTAGTAACTCAAATTGCATCAGCATTAGAAACAGCCCATAAAAATAATATTGTTCATAGAGATATAAAGCCACATAATATTATAATAACAGAGGATGGAATAGCAAAAGTTACAGATTTTGGAATAGCAAAAGCAGTCTCAAATTCTACAATTACAGCTTTTGGAACAACAATAGGTTCTGTACATTATTTTTCACCAGAGCATGCAAGAGGAGGATATACAGATGCAAAATCTGACCTATATTCTTTAGGTGTTGTAATGTATGAAATGTTAACTGGTAGAGTTCCTTTTGATGCAGATACACCTGTATCTGTAGCATTAAAACATATGCAAGAAGACCCGATTGAGCCAAAAGAGTTAAATGATAATATTCCTCAAGTCGTAAATGATATTATAATGAAAGCAATGCAAAAGGATGTAAATTTAAGATATCAATCTGCAACAGAAATGCTAAAAGATTTGAATGCGGCCTTAAAAAATCCAGATGATAATTTTGTACATATTGGAAGTAATGTAGGAGCTGCGACACAAAGAATTTCTACTCAGGAAATAGCAGAAGCAGAAAGAAAAGCAAAAGAAGCTAATAATCCTAAAAATGGAAAGAAACCAAATAAGTTTATACAATTTGTAAAAAAACATAAGGCATTATCTTTTGTAATAGGAGCAATTATATTATTCTTCGTTGCATTTGGTGCTACAATGGGAATAGTAGAATTAGTAAATCCAAATGATGTTCAGATTCCTGATTTAGTAAATAAAACTCAAGATGAGGCAGAACAAATTGTAAAAGAATTAAAGCTAAAGCTAGTAGTAAAAGCAGAAGAATATAATGAGAATGTTGAAGAAGGGAAGATAATATCTCAAGATCCAGCATACCAAGAGAATTATACAATAAAGGAACATAGTGAAATTTCTGTAGTTATAAGTAAAGGTACAGAAACAGTAGAAGTTCCAGATGTTGTTGGTAAAACAAGAGAAGAAGCAGAAAAACTATTAAAAGACGCTGGACTAGTAGCAGAGATAACCGAAGAAAATGACGAAAAGGTAGAAGCTGGAATCGTATTAAGTCAAGATATAGAAGATGGCGAAACTGTTAATAAAGGAAGTACTGTAAAATTAGTTGTAAGTAAAGGTAGTGGAATTGTAAATGTAGAAGTTCCAAGTCTTGTAGGAAAAACTGAACAAGAAGCAAAAAAACTATTAACAGAAGCTGGGTTAAAAGTTAATGTAGTTAATGATGAAGATGAATCTAAAAATGATGGAGTTGTATTAAGACAAAGTAAAGATGCTGGTACAGAAGTACAAGAAGGAACTACAATTACAATTACAGTAAATAAGGTTTCTGAGTCAAAAGAGGCAACATTTACAATTGATGTAAAAGCAATTACAGGAGGTTATGAGGAAGAAACAGGAAATACTACAAGTAGTAATATAGCAAAAACAGTTGATATAACAATTACTGTTGGTGGAACTACTGCTTTCCAACAATCAGGTGTTGATAAAAATCGTACTATAACAGCAAAAGTAAGTGGAAAAGGATCAAAAGAAGTTATTGTAGAATTAAAAAATTCTAAAGGAGAAAGTTATAAAAGATCTACAACATTTAACTTTAACAATTCAACAACATATACATTTGACTAGAAGTTAAACAGATAAAGCATTTTGCTTTATCTGTTTTTGCGTATATAATAAAATTTGAAATTAACATAAAAATATGATAGAATTGATAAGAAAAATTAGGTATTAACCATTTGTAAACAAACCAATAAATAATTTTAGGAGGTAGAATGATGTATATTGCAGAGGCTCGGGCATATAACGAAGGGATAGAGTTTTATCCTAAGAATGGTAAAGTGATTTTTGCTAAGAGATGTAATGGAAAAGTTGTAGTAGAAAGTAGAAACAGTTCTTATTCAGAAAAAAAAGAAAATAGTTTCAAATCAAAAATATTTTTACTATTTTTTTGCGCAGTAAATGTTGTGATTTTTAGTATAATTGGAAAATTAAAAATTCCAAATATAGAAGTCATATTAGTAGCTTTACTTGTTTGGGAAGTAGTTCTGTTTTTCTATATAGAAAGAAACAAAAATAAGAACAATACTCAGTCATTTAAATATCATGCAGCGGAACATAAAGTTTTAAACTATGTAGATAAATATGGGAAAAATGCTGTATTAGATGTAGAAAAAGTTATGAATATGAGCTCAATTTCATTTCGGTGTGGTTCAACTGTTCTTACAGTAGGACTTATATTTGCTACACTATTTCTTGTAGGTAAAGCATTTATTCCTTGGCTGATTTTAAAAATAGTATGGCTTGTGATTTCGGGATATATTGCTTTAAAATTATGGGCAAATGGAAAATGTGATTTTTTGCAAAAATTAGTGGTGCTACCACCAACATATGAAGAGGTTGAAGTAGCAGTAGAAGGAATGAAAGAATATTTAAGATTCGAAGATTAACCGACAATTTGCGATTACAAGACAAAGGAGCAGTGTGAATCTGCTCCTTTGTCGTATATAATATTGATAAATTATTTTATTTTTGATAATATAAAACAGATTAATTAGAAGGTGATAAATATGGAAAATGAATATAAAAGGAAATTTTTTATAGGCTATTCAAATTGTGACAGAAAAGTAAATTTAAGTGTGTTAAATTCGTTATACCTAATACAAGATATGATGACAGAGTATTTTGGATTTCTAAAAAGTGATAATATAATTTTAAAGAGCGAAAATAATGCAATATGGGTACTAGCCAAAACAAAAGTGCACTTTAATAAATATCCAAAATGGAGAGATTTAATTGAAGGAACTGTTTTTACCACAGGAATAAAGCCAATTCGTGTAGAAACCGAAGCACAATTTAAAGATAAAGATAATAATGTATTGTTTTATGCAAATCAAGAAACTTGTGTTATAGATTTAACAGATAGAAAAATAAGAAAAATTAATACAGTTAATTATCCAACAGGTGTTCAAATAAAAGAAGGTATAAACAAAGAAAAATATTTAAGATTAAACACAGAATTTACTGAAGCTGATAAAGTATATGAACAGAAAATACATTCAACAGATATAGATTTTAGTTACCATACAAATAATGTATCATATGTTAAATATATTCTGAATTCATTAAATTCAGATTTTATAGATAGTCATAAGATAACAGACTTTGAGATACATTATATAAATGAGAGTAAAGAGGGACAAAAGTTATCTATTTATAAAAAAATAAAAGATAATGAAATAGAGTTTCTTATAAAAGAAGAAAACAGAGAAATAGCAAGAGCTAATTTAAAATATATAAAAGAATAGGAGAATATTATGGAAAAAATAAGTAATATAGAAAGAAGAAATAATTCAAATAAAAAAATAAAACAATTAGGAATAGCTTGTCTTGAAACTTTACCAGTAATAGAAGATAGTACACAAGTAAGCCTAAAAGATATAGATACAATCTGTAAAAGAGCTATAGCTTGTTTAATATCCACTCAATTAGCTATAGATATATCTGAAAACAATGATTATGATAGTTCTAAGACTTTTTTTCTAAATATGTTAAAACAATATGGCGTTCAAGATAATTTAATAGAAAAAGAAAAAAGAATATTTAATGGAAAATATAGTAAACAAGACGTAATTGATGTTGTATGGTCTTACGAGGCTTATTGGTCATTAGTTTGGACATTAGGGTTAGTAGAGAATATCGATTATCCAAACCAGATTTGCGATTGTGAAAAAGCAATTATGCTAGTTAGCACTTGTAAAACATATGACGATTTTAAATGTAAATGTAAAATAAGAGATATAGAAGAAATTTTAGATATGTTAGATTTATATTATCGTTATGATTGGGCTGTAACTGAAAAAAGAATTAATCCAGATACACTTATAGCAGATTTAAATCCAGATGTAGTTGTTGAACGCAGAAAAGGACTTGAATGGTTAATAGCAAACGAAGAAGATTGGGACGAAATTTCTTTAGATACATAGTATTGAATTAACAGATACATATGATATAATCAATCTATCAAAAAATGGGAGGTTGAAGGAATGAACGAATACAAATTTATTCCAACGCCAGTATTCCGGGACCCAATTTTAAGATATTGGATTTTCTTAAAGGGTAAGATTTTGCCTATTGGTTATCTGGTAGAAGATATTGGCGGAGTTGAAGTAATAGTTTTCAAAAAAGAAAACTTAGCTTTAACAGATGATATTTTCAAAAAATATCTCGAAAGAAGTAGCACAGCTTAGGCTGTGCTACAGCTATTTATAAAAATATTTAAAAAATAAAATAAGTATGGTATAATGGACAAAAAATATGAAAAGGTGAATTATGCAAGGAAAAATAATAAGTAATATTTCAAATTTATATTATATCGAAGCAAATGAAAAAATATATACTTGTAATGCAAGAGGTAAATTAAAAGATGAAGGAATAGTTGTTGGAGATATAGTAGATTTTGACGAGAATGAGAATATAATAGAAAAAATAGAAGAAAGGGATAATTATATTAAAAGACCTAAAATTTCAAATATAACCCAAATAGTGTGTGTGTTATCCGCGAAAAATCCAAAACCAGATTTATTAATGCTAGACAAACAATTAGCATATGCCGAATATGTTGGTATAAAGGCTGCAATTGTAATTAATAAAATAGACTTAGACAAGAAAAGGGTAGAAGAGATAAAAGAAATTTATAAAAATATAGGTTATCCAATAGTAGAAACAAATGCAAAAGAAAAAGAGGGAGTAGATAGCCTAAATAAGCTTTTAGAAAACAATATAAGTGTATTTGCTGGAAATTCAGGAGTCGGAAAATCTACTTTATTAAATAGCATTTTTGGAAAAGAATTAACCAAAGCTGGACTAATAAGTGATAAAAATAAAAAAGGTAAAAATACTACAACAAATATTGCATTATATAAAATTAAAGAAAATGAATATATTGCAGATACACCAGGTTTTTCAACCTTTGATATTTCTGAAATCGAATCCGATAAATTAGCAGAATATTTTAAAGAATTTAAGCAATATATAAAAGATTGTGAGTATATAGGGTGTAGACATATTAAAGAAGAAAACTGTGGAATAAAAAATGCATTGCAAAAAGGAGAAATAACAGAAAGTAGATATCAAAATTTCATAAAAATATATGAGAATTTAAAAGATAAGGAGGAACACAAATGGTAGAGATTTCAGCATCAATATTAGATGCAAAGGAAGATGAAGCAGCAAAAATATTTTATAATTTAGAGGTAGCAAAGATAGATTATTTCCATATAGATGTTATGGATGGAAAATTTGTAGAAAAAAATACTGTAGATAAAATGAATCAGTATTCAAATATATTAAAGCAAATTACTACATTACCATTGGATGTTCATTTAATGGTAGAAGATGTAGAAACATATATAAAATTATACAGTGCAATTGAGCCAAATATGATAACTTTTCATTTAGAGGCAATTAAAGATAAAGAAAAAATCTACGAAATGATTAAATTAGTAAAAGACAACAATTGTAAAGTTGGTATTGCCATTAAACCTAATACAGAAGTAAAGGAAATATATGAATTTTTACCATATATAAATACAGTATTAGTGATGACAGTAGAACCAGGTAAAGGTGGACAAGCTTTAATTCCAGAGACTTTAAGAAAAATTAGAATATTAAAAGAATACTTAAATCAACATAATTTAGATACATATATTGAAGCTGATGGTGGTATAAATCTTGATACAATAGATGAAGTAAAAGAGTCTGGAGTAGATATAGCCGTTGTCGGAAATGGAATATTAAAGACCGAAAATTATAGAACAACTGTAAGTAAATTAAAAAACTAAGCTTATATAAATAGAGAAACGTAGCAATTAATTTGCTACGTTTTCTTCACCTTTTACTTCTTTATGTTTATGTCCATTAAAAAATAAATTATAAATAATAATTCCAAATCCTAAAATAGAAATAAATATTGTTACTACAATTCCTACAAAAGGTATCATCTTTAAAGCACCGATTACAACTGCAATTAATATTGCTAGTAAATATTCTAATGGCATTTTAGAGAATTTTTTGTTATTATAAATTCTTCTAGCTAAAATTGATGCAAATATGTATGGAGAAATTCCAATCATAAATACGTATAACATTAATAATAATAATCCAGCACTAAATCCTATTTGTGCAGCAATAAGTATAATAGATAAAATAGGAATAGCAATTAAAGCAATTAGACCAGCTAAAAATACTTTTCCAAATTTGTGTGATAAACAAGAAGAAGCTTTTTCTAAGCTACTCTCTAAGAAAAATCTATAAAGTAGATATACTAAACTTGCTGCAAATATACTATTTACAATATTTATAACTATGCTCCAAATTGTAGTTCTTGCATTTGATGAGGTTGATGTAGTCAAATGAGTAATTTCTCCACCAACTGCTCCGCTAGGGAATTCTACTTCGTTTTCAGAAACATATGTTAGTTTACCAGTAATAGAACCTTGTACAGAATCTGTAGAGATAATAAATTCTGGTGCATATACATATGCATTTCTTCCTACAGCACCTTGAAGAGACAATTTTGAACTCATTACATATAAATCTCTAAAAGGACCATAGCCTTCAGGTATGTTAAGTTCATTACAAACAGCATATAGTGAAGTTGCTGAAGTATTAAAGTCTATTTTATCCGCTACTATATAAGCGTTTGAATTTATGTAAGAGTGTTCACCAAAAGTAACATTACTTGCGCAAACAAATAGATCTCCATCAACTTCTCCATTTATTGTAACATTCTTTCCAAAGATATAAACATTTCCATCAACGATTTGATTCATATTAATATCATTTCCATATAAATATAAATCATCATCGACTACTGTAGTTGTATTTTCAGAAGAATCTACTGCATATGGTGTTGCTGTTACATCTTCTTGTGTTTCATTTGTATCTGCAAAACATGTAGTGCTAATTGATAATATAATAACTAGAAACAAAGTTATTATAAAGTTTTTTAATTTTTTCATTGGTATACCTCCTAAAATTACTTTAATCAAAATATATATTATGAGTTTTGGTTTGTCAATACAAATTAAATTTTGTGTTCTGATTTATATTTTTTACAGAACTGTTTAATTGTACAAGTGTCACAATTTGGTTTTCTTGCCATACAAGTATTCCTACCATGCCATACAAAAAGATGGTTAATATCTTTTAAATATTCTTTAGGAAATATTTTTAATAAATCTTGTTCGATTTTTGTCGGTTCCTTTTCATTTGAAAGTCCTATCCTATTAGAGATTCTTTTGGCATGTGTATCTACAGCAATACCATTTGCAATACCAAAAGCTTCTAATAATATTACATTAGCACTTTTTCTACCAACACCTGGAAGAGTTATAAGTTCTTCCATAGTATTAGGAACAATTCCATTAAAATCATTCAGAATTTTATTAGCACATGCACGTGCATTTTTAGCTTTATTTTTGTAAAATCCACAAGGATGAATTATCTCTTCTAATTCGTGTATATCACAATTGGCAAAAGCTTCAATTGTTGGATATTTTTTAAACAATGCTGGTGTAGTTAAATTAACTCTTTCATCTGTACATTGTGCTGATAACATTACAGCAATTACTATTTGAAAAGGTGTTTTAAAATCCAAACTACAAGTTGCATCAGGATATGTATTTTTTAAAATTTGTACTAATTCTATAGCATCTTTTTTTCTCATAATTACCCTCCTTTACGACAAATTATATCATAATTATTTATCAACATAAAGTAATCACATGAATAATTATTTTTTCATATTATATATAAAAAAAGGAGGTAATACTTTATGTGTAAAATATTGAAAAAGACTTTGGCTGTAATATTAATAGGTTTAGGAATTGGAATATTATTAGTATTATTACTTCCTTTTGCGGGATGGCTTTTTGTAATAGGTGTTGCAATTATTATAGTTGGAATTATATGGCTTTCTAATTAACAACTATAAATATAGAAAACAATTGAAAAGGAGGAGATAGGAATGACGATTGTTGTAAAGAAAGTTCCAAAATTTTTAAGAGGATTTGTAAAATTGATATTTAGGATTAAGGATTAATACATAAAAATATCGCCAGATTGCTCTGACGATATTTTTAATATTGGTAATATATATCATGAAAAAAGGGTTATTTTATAATAACCCACAAATAGTATATAAACTAAGCTCTTTTAACTTTTCCAGAACGTAAACATTTTGCACATACTTTAATTTTCTTTGGTTGACCATCTACTATAGTTTTTACAGTTCTTAAATTGGGTTTCCAAGTTCTTGAAGCTCTATTACTAACGTGAGAACGTGTTATGCTAAGTTTGTTTCCATGAGATAATGTTTTTTCACAAATTGCACATTTTGCCATGATTTATTGCACCTCCTATTAAGATAATAAATTGACTGTTTATAATCTTACCATATAATAACAAAAAAAACAAGACTTTTTATAAAAAATAGTATATAATATACAAAATTATACTTCAATTAGGAGGTAAAAATGGCTGAGTTAAGCAAAGAAGTACAATATATAAAAGGTGTTGGTCCTAATAGGGTAAAGCTTCTAAATAATCTAAATATTTTTACTTTAAAAGATTTAATTACATACTATCCAAGAGATTATGAAGATAGAAGTAAACCTGTAAAGATAGAAGATTTAGTAGATGGTGAGGAAGCTCTAATTGCAGCGATACCAGTTGCTAGGATGAATGAAACAAGAATAAGAAATAGGAAAATGGTTATATATAAACTTATAGTAGAAGATGAAACAGGAAGATGTTTAATTACATGGTATAACCAAAGCTATTTAAAGAATAAATTTAAGGTTGGAGAAATTTATCACTTTTTTGGTAAAGTAAAAAGAATTCAAAATAGGATAGAAATGGTATCACCTGTTTTTGACGAAGAAACTAAAAATAAAAATACAGGAAAAATAATACCTATATATCCACTAACATACAATTTATCTCAAAATGTGTTAAGAGGAATAATAGAAAATGCAATTACATTAGTTAATAATTCATTACCAGAAACATTACCAAAATACATTTTAGATGAATATAAATTGTTAGGAATAAATGAGTCTATCCATAAAATACACTTTCCAGAGAATTTTGATGAATTTGAAAAGGCAAGAAAAAGGCTAGTATTTGAAGAGTTATTGGGCATGCAACTTGCTCTATTAAATTTGAAGAACAAATATGAAGCAGATACTAATGGTATTCAGTTTGATAAAAATGTAAAGATGTCAGACGTAATTAATGCTCTTCCATTTAAATTAACTAAAGCTCAATTAAGAGTTTTAGAGGAAATAGATAAAGATATGGAAAGCAATAAAAATATGAATAGATTATTGCAAGGCGATGTTGGTTCTGGAAAAACAGCAGTTTCAATTATCGCATCATATAAAGCTGTTAAATGTGGTTACCAAGTAGCAATTATGGCGCCAACAGCAATTCTCGCAAGTCAACATTTGGAGAGCTTTAAAGAGATACTAGACCAGTTTGGAATTAGATGTGAACTTTTGATATCGAGTATAACTAAAAAGAAAAAGGAAGAGATTTTAGAAAGATTAAGAAATGGTGAAATAGATATATTAATAGGTACACATGCATTATTAGAAGAAAATGTAGTATTTAAAAATTTGGGTTTTGTAGTAACAGACGAGCAACATAGATTTGGTGTAAAGCAACGTACTACAATAGTAGAAAAGGGTCAAAATCCAGATGTATTAGTTATGACAGCAACTCCTATTCCAAGAACATTAGCTTTAATTTTATATGGTGATTTGGATATATCTATAATTGATGAATTACCTCCAAACAGAAAGAAAATTGATACTTTTGCAGTTACAAAAGGAATGGAAGAAAGGGTAAATAACTTTATACAAAAACAAGTTGATGAAGGTAGACAAGCATATATTGTATGTCCATTGGTAGAAGAAAATGAAGAGATGAATTTAAAATCTGTAACAGCTTTGGCGGAAAAATATAAAAATGAAGTGTTTAAAGATTACAAAGTAGAATATTTGCATGGAAAAATGAAAAATAAAGAAAAAGACGAAATTATGGAAAGATTTAAAAATGGTGATATTGATATTCTAATCTCTACTACTGTAATTGAGGTTGGTGTAAATGTTCCAAATGCAAGTTTAATGGTTGTTGAAAATGCCGAAAGGTTTGGATTAGCACAATTACATCAGTTAAGGGGAAGAGTTGGAAGAGGCGAATACCAATCTTATTGTATTTTAAAATATCAAGGAAATTCTGATGTTATTAGAAAAAGAATGAAGGTAATGACAGATACAAATGATGGATTTATAATTTCGGAAAAAGACTTAGAACTTCGTGGTAGTGGAGAATTCTTTGGAACAAGACAACATGGTCTTCCAGAATTTAAGATTGCAAATCTTTTTGAAGATATGCCTGTACTAAAGCAAGTTCAAGCATTAGCTATAAAAATAACAGAAGAAGACCCTAAATTAGAGTTAGAAAAAAATAAAGAATTGCGATTATTAATAGAAGAAAAATTTAAAAATAGAGTAGAGATATAACTACGCGTGACTAGCCCGTATTGGTTTGATATAGGGCTAGTTTTGTGGTATAGCGACAAGAATAGGATGCATTATATTATGAACTATGAAAAGAAGAGTAATGTATTTACAATATTATGTAAATATGCTAAAATATAAAATGAAACCAAAAATTTATACATTCCCAATATATGGGAAACACAAAAGAAGGGAGCATATTTATTTATGACAAAAAACACAAATGAAAAGGAATTAAAAGAGAAAAGGAGTCGCTACTCAGCAGTGAGCATCATCTTACGTCAGTTGTATGGCGTAAGAATGACAGGGATGCCGGGCTATATTCTGCTTCAGGATGTGGTGTATAAACATCTTGAAGATAAAAGCCTAACAATCGATGAACTTGTTGAATGGGCCTGTAAACACTTTGTGTTTACTATTTCAGTTGATGACGCCTACGACGAGATTCTTCAGGTGGTGACACAAAAGTTACCTGAAGCTGAGAACGGTGAGGATAACATAATAGAGATCCTTCCTGAAGTTTTGGCAGAGGCTACCGATTTATATGAGAAGAAAATCATCTTTGGAAAGGTGGCGGAAGCAGTTCATAAGCTGAAAATTTCTACACTGATTGAACAGGATATAATTTCAATCCTGTTTGAAATCAAAAGAGGAAAAACAATCGAGCAGGCATTGGAAAAGTTGGCAAGTGAGGATGTAGTAGGAGTCACTGAAGCGAAAAGACCGGAAGAAAAGGCAAAAAGGAAAAAAGAATTGCATAATACAATTTTGGTAGCTTTTTCTTCAGAGTCTGAACTGCTTGAATTTGCAGCAACTATCAGCTAGCGACTTCAAAAAATAATACTGAAAGCCTATAGGATATGTTAAATATCTTATAGGCTCTCAGTAATTTGTGCAAAATATGAAGAATTAGATAGTAATTTATTGACTTTTATAAAGAAAATAAATAAAATAAAGATATAGTGAAAAATATAAAAAAGGATGTAAAAAATGGATGTAAAAATTATATTATCAATTGTAGGAGCATTAATATCATTAGCAGCTGTTGTTTTAATATATAATGCTCGAAAGATTGTAAGGGAAAGATTTAGTTTTGGGGACCAAAACAGTGGAACTTTAGCAGTAAAAACTATTGGAATGGTCTTATTTTGTGTAGGAATGTTAATAATATTTTTTAATTTAACATAAGAAACAAGGGGGAATTTACAAATGAAACAATTAAGTTCAATGCTATCATTGCTTTTTGCAGGGCTATTTTGGGTATTTAGAGTAGTGCTTGCATATACAACTGCAACAGGAAAGGATTTAGGATTTCCAGTACAAGATTTTACAACAGAAGTAGTTTTACTATTCGTGGTTTTAATATTACTTGTATTTGTTTATAAGAGAAATTTAATAGCTGGAATAATTTATTTACTAGTGTATGCTGGTTATTTTGGACCACAATTGTTTAATGCAATCATGACTATTGCAACAGCTGATGCAGGAGTTGATATTTATACTTATGATACAATATTAGCATCTACAATAGGTATTGCAGTTGCACTATTTGCATGTTTAAATATTTTAGTAGATAAGAATAGATCAGCACATCCAACAGATAAGAAAACAGATTGGTTTTACAAAAATGAACAGTATGATAGAAAATTAGATGATAGAGCAGATAAAAACAATTATAGAACTTTATAATATTGCAAAAGCAAGCTAGTTAAGCTAGCTTGCTTTTTTATGTAAAATAGCATATAATATTGGCGTATAAAAAAGCGATATGTAGAAAGATAAAAAAGAACTACAGGGGTGTTTTATGGAAAAAGAATACATAAAAGTAAATAAGAATGCTTATAACATATTTGCTCCTCAGCATGCTAATAGACATGATAAAATTGGAAAATATGATTTAACTGATGGTGATTGGACTGAATTATTGAAAGAAAAGCTTTTAAAGAAAAATATAAGTAATAAAGTTTTAGAAATAGGACCTGGTACAGGTAGAATATTAAAAATATTGGAGTCAAGATTGAATTGTAGAACTTGTGCAGTGGAACTATCAGAAGAAATGGTTAAATATGCTAAAATGAAATCACCAAATACTTTTTTTATAGAAGATAATATATTAAATATTAAATTTTCGGAAGAATCATTTGATGCAATCTTTATGGGAGCAGTAATTCATAACTTTCCAAAAGAGGTCGTTAAAGAATTACTTTTTTCAATACATAAATGGTTGAAAAAAGATGGTAAGATTCTAATATATACTACAATTCATAATAAATCTGAAGAAGGATATTATGAAAAAGAAGATTACAGTGGTAAGATTGTAAGATTTAGAAAAAAATTTACAGAAAATGAATTAAAAGAGCTATTAGAAGAATTTAAATTCAAAATAGTTTTTAAAATGTATACAGAAGAGCCAGATAGAAATAAAAAATGGTTAACGTATATTGTAGAAAAGGTAGAATAAGGAAGTGATAAATTTGAACATTAACTGGTATCCAGGCCATATGGCAAAAACAAAAAGACAAATACAAGAAGACTTAAAACTAATAGATGTAGTAGTAGAATTATTAGATAGCAGAATACCAATATCTAGTAGAAATCCAGATATAAATACACTAGTACAAGGTAAAAAGAAAATAATTGTATTAAACAAAAGTGATTTATCTGATGAAAAAGAAACAATAAAATGGATGGAATATTTTAAAACACAAAAAATTCCTGCAGTAATTACAGATGCCAATAGTGGAAAAGGAATAAAAGAGGTAATAAAACAAGCAGAGCTAATTATGAAAGATGAATTAGATAAAAGAGAAGAAAAAGGAAGAACTGGTAGAAAAATTAGAATAATGATACTAGGAATACCAAATGTAGGAAAATCATCTTTTATAAATAGATTAGCTAATAAAAATTCTTTAGAAGTAGGGAATAAGCCAGGAGTTACCAGAAAAAAACAATGGATAAAAATTAGTAATAGTATAGAATTATTAGATACACCAGGAGTGCTATGGCCAAAATTTGAAAGTGATGAAGTAGCTTTAAATTTAGCATATACAGGAACAATAAAAGATGATGTATTAGAAAAAACAGATGTTGCATTCTATTTTCTAAAATACATGTTAGAAAACGAAATAGATAAATTAGTATCAAGATATAATTTAAACAAACAAGAAATATTAAATGTATTAGAAAATCAAACTAGGCCAGAAAATGAGATAATATATGATATAATGCTAAAAATAGGAAAATCACGTGGAGCAGTAGTTTCTGGTGGAAATGTAGATGATGTTAAAACTGCAAATATAATATTAGAAGATTTTAGAAGTGGAAAATTAGGAAGAATCACTTTAGAAAAAGTAAAATAAAAGAAAGGTGGAATAGAATGGAAAACATAGCAGAGCCCAAAAGAACTCCAGAAGAAGTTAACCTTTTAAATCCATTGGTTTGGGCATATGTAGGTGATAGTGTATACGAATTATTTATTAGAACTAATTTAGTAAATAATTCAAATGAAAAGGTACATAAATTACATGTAAATTCAATCAAATTTGTTAAGGCTGCTGGACAAGCTAAAATTTTAAAAGCAATAGAAGAGGAACTTACAGAGGAAGAGAAAAATATAGTTCGAAGAGCAAGAAACACACAAAACCATCATATAGCTAAAAATGCTACACAAGCAGAATATGCATATGCAACAGCGTTTGAGGGACTAATTGGATATCTTTATTTAACAAAGCAAGACGAAAGATTAAAATATATATTAAATAGAGCTTTAGAGGAAGGAAATAAATAGTATGAACGAAGAAAAGAAAAAATATTATTCTAGAATATTATTTAAAACAGGGGTATTAATATTTACTTTAGTTTTATTATACTTGGCATATAAATTTGCGATGTTTTATGTACCGTTTATAATTGCATTTTTAATTGCAACAATGATAGAGCCATTAATAAAATTTTTTATGAATAAATGTAAACTTAAAAGAAAGGCCTCAGCTACCATTTCTTTAATATTAGTTGTTGTCATAATTGGTTCTTTACTTGCAGTATTGGTTTCTGCAATAATATCAGAATCAAAAGTATTACTTAATAATCTAAATTCATCAATGGATGACATTTATAATTGGGGTTTAGGAATTATAAATTCTTTCGCAAACGGAAAAATTGCCATACCACAAGACTGGATGTCAACTGTGCAAGATTCTTTAGGAAGTATTATAGAAGTATTAAAAAATATTGTAACAGGTTTTGCAAGTGGAATAATAAATTTTGCAGGAGCAGTGCCTACTACAATAACATATGCAGTAATAACAATTTTAGCTATAATATTTATGTGCTATGATAGGGATTATGTTAAAAATTTATTAAAACAACAAATACCAAAGAAATGGCTTGAAAAAGCAAATGAAATAGTAGTAAAATCATTAAAAATAATTTGGAATTACATAAAAGCAGAAGCAAGATTGTCATTATTATGCTTTATATTAATTACTATTGGATTAAATATTCTAAATTTATGTGGATTTAATATAGAGTATGTCGCAATAATGTCTATCTTAATAGGATTTGTAGATTTGCTACCACTATTTGGTGCAGGTTTTGTTATGGTTCCTTGGACGGTAGTATTATTAATACAAGGAAATGCACCTGCAGGAATTGCTGTGTTTGTTTTATGGCTTGTATGGTCTGTTATAAAACAATTCTTAGAGCCAAAATTTGTAAGCAAACAAATGGGAATGCATCCAATATTTACATTACTTGGAATGTATACAGGATTTAAATTGTTTGGTGTAATAGGTTTATTATTAGGACCAATTATATTCTTAGTTATACGAGAAGTATTTGCTAATAATGTTAATAAAGGTATATTAAAAGACTTTTTTGAATTAGAATAGGGATTTTTGGGACGGTCCTAGGGATTTGGGGACGGTCATAAAATCCCTGTAGAAGGGCGTATATATGAATAATGAAGAAATTAGAAAAAAATTAATAGAACTAAGTGATGCCAAATATAAAGAATTTCATTCTGGGCTATGCCCAGGAATGGATACAGAAATGCTTGGAGTTAGTATTCCAAAGGTAAGAAAACTGGCAAAAGAAATTATTAAAGATAATCCAGCAGAATATTTAAAACAACCAGCAGAGGAATATTATGAAGAACTTTTATTACAAGCATTGGTAATTGCAAATCTAAAAATAGAATTAGAAAAAAAGAAAGAATATATAATTAATTTTGTACCAAAAATAAATTGTTGGGCAGTTTGCGATAGTTTTTGTGCCGGTCTAAAAGATGCAGACAAAAATCAACAATTCTTTTGGAAAATTATAAGTAAATATTTTAAATCTAACAAAGAATATGAAATAAGGTTTGCTATTGTAATGTTATTAGACCATTATGTAAAAGAAGAATATATAGACAAAATTTTTGAAGTCATAGATAATATCAAAAGTGAAGAATATTATGTGGAAATGGGAATAGCATGGCTTGTGGCAGAAATGTACATAAAATTTCCAAAACAAACGATGAAATATTTAAAAAATTGTAATTTAAATAAATTTACATATAATAAAGCATTACAAAAAGCAAGAGAATCATATAGAGTAAGTAAAGAAGAAAAAGAAATTTTAAATAAGATGAAGAAAAAATAATAGGAGGAATATATAATGAAAAAGCCAGAATTATTAGCACCAGCAGGGTCATACGAAAAGGCAAAGACAGCATTTAGATATGGAGCAGATGCTGTATATTGTGGTACATCATCACTATCTTTAAGAACAAGAGCAGAAATGAATGATGAGGCATTAGCAAAAACAATTGAATATGCACATAGTATAGGAAAAAGAGTACATGTTGCACTTAATATATTTGCTTGGGATACTAACTATGAAGAGATAAGAAAACAAGCAAAAATGTTACAAGACATGAAGGCAGATGGAATAATCGTTGCAGATGGTGGAGTTGTGGAAACTGTAAAAGAATATGCACCAAATGTAGATATACATATAAGTACACAAGCAAATGTAGTAAGCTTAGAGTCAGCTAAGTTTTGGTATAAAAATGGGGCAAAAAGAGTAATTTTAGCCAGAGAATTAAACAAAGAACAAATAAGATATATGATGCAAAACAAACCAGAAGATTTGGAAGTAGAAATGTTTGCACATGGTGCAATATGCTTTGGTTATTCAGGAAGATGTTTCTTAAGTGATTTCTTGGCTTGTAGAAGTGCAAACTTAGGGGATTGTGCACAAAGTTGTAGATGGGCATATAATTTATATGTAGAAGAGGCAAATAATCCAGGAAATTTAATGCCTGTAGAAACAGATGAAAAAGGAACATATATCTTTTCATCAAAAGACTTATGCTTAATACACGAAATACCAGAAATTGTAGATATGGGACTTGATAGCTTAAAAATAGAAGGAAGATTAAAAACAGAATATTATTTAGCCACAATAGTAAATACATATAGAACAGCAATAGATGATTACGTAAAAGATCCTAAAAATTATAATGCAGATAAATACATGCAAGAACTTGAAAAAACTAAAACAAGAGGATTAACAACTTTCTATTTTAATGACAGAAACAATAAAGATTTCCAAGAATATGAAGGAAAACAATATAATCCAAATTTTGAATTTGGAGGAAAAGTAGTAGAAACAGTTAATGGAAAAACATCTGTAGAAATAAAGAATAAATTATCTGTTGGTGACGAAATGGAAATTATAATTCCAGGAAAAATAGAAGTAGTAAAATTTAAAATAGAAAAACTATGGGATTATGAAACAGACGAAGAAATAGAAACTATAAATCCAGGAGTAAAAGACCAAAAAGTAAAGATGCAATTACCAATAGAAGTAAAAGAAGGTTGGATATTAAGAAGAAAAAAATAGGGATTTAGAAATAGAAAAAAGGAAAATAGGGAAATAGGGACGTTCCTTAAATCCCTATAGAAGAAAAGTTTTATAAGGGGTATACATATGATTAAATTAGATGAAGAAGCTATTTTAAAAAAGGTTGATGAAATTAGAGCTGAAAAAGCTGATGCAAAAGAGTTATTAGCATTAATTGGTGGAGATGAATTAGAAAAGATATTCGAGAAATATAGTATAGAAGCAATTATAGATACATTAATTCAGGAAAAGAAAACGCATTCTTTATATGAGGATGATGAAAATGGATTAACTGAGTTAGAAGGACTATTAAATAAAAAAATCACAGGAAAGTTAGGAAAATTCTATATGATGAAACCAGAATATATTATATCTTTACCACCAGAAGAGCAGGAACATATGGCAGAAAGTATTTCTGAAGGTAATATAGATTTAAAAAATGCTTTGATGACATTATGGAAAAATGGGATAGAAACAAAAGCATGTGGTGGAGTAAGAACAAAAGAAGAGGAAACACCTTATATATATGTAAATGTTTCATTAAAAAATAGTGATATTTTAGGAAGATTAAATAATATTACCCAAAAAGGAGAAAATTATCTGGATTTATGTTTTGATGCAGGAGATGATAGTTTAGACATTGTAATAAAAGGTGAAAATGTATATCAAGATGTAGTAGAAGAATTTCAAAAAGAACCACCTAAAAAAAACATTCTTGATTTTCTAGCAGAAGAACAATTATTAACAAGTACAGTTCTAGCTAAGCATATAGAAAATAATCAGCAATTAAAGTATACAGAAAAAGATGTTGAAGAGATTGTATTAGATACCGCAAAAGAGCACAAAGAACAAGCAGATAGAAATGAAGCTTTATTAAGAGAAAAATATGAAAATGAGATTAGAAGATTATCAAAGAAATTAGAAGAAGAGAAAAAAGAAAATGAAGAATTATCAGGTGCATTAGAAAAAAACAAGAAGAAAAAGAAAATTTACAACAAAAATATGATAAATTATATGAAACACATGGAAGATTAAAAAATTTTATTGTACGCAAAATAGGTAAGATACCGTTTTTAGGTAGAAGAGTTTTAAAACTTATGGAGACAGAAGTAAGAGCTTTACCAGAAGGAAAAGATGATACAGAGAGAGAATAGGGGAAATTTAAAAATCCCTATTCTATCGAGCAGCAAACAAAAGGGGACACTCTTAAAAAGAAAGAATGTCCCTTTTGTGCATTATTTTTTAGAAAATGATGAAGAAATTATTAATCCAATTAAACAAGATAATATAGATAATATTCCAGTTATATTAAAACTTATGTTAGGTAAAAGAATGAACACAGAACCCAAAACAAATCCTAATATAGAATAATATGTTTGTGAATGATATTTATTAAGTAAAAATTGTATTAATTTCATACATAAGAATCCACCAATAAGCAAACCAATTCCCATAGGAAGTAATATTCTCATATTCATTATAGATACTGCATAAAGATATGTTTCATAAACTCCAAGTAGCATTAAAATAACAGTGCTACTAACTCCAGGAACCACAACGCCAATACTCATTAAAAAGCCAGCTAGTATTAAAAATTCAAAACTATAGTTATCACCATAATATATTCCAACATTACTAGACATTTTATTTTCTAATAAAAGCAATAAAATAGCAATAATAAATGATACTATAAAAAATAAGATATATCGTAATTTGAATTTTTCTTTTGAATTACAAATTTTAAATATAGAAGGAATACAGCCTAAGATAAGACCAATAAAGGTAAATGATGTAATTTCTGGATATCTTTCGAATAAAAAGAGAATAATATTGCTAAAGATAATTATTCCAGTGAGACCACCTAATATAAAAGGAGTAAGAAATTTAATATTAGTCTTCCAATCTTTAAAAAAGTTTAATATACTATTTAAAAGAGTTTCGTAAATACCAAAAATAACACATAATACCCCACTGCTTATACCAGGTATTATTGCGCCAGCGCCAATAAGGATACCTTTAATGTAATTAAAAAGAAATTTCATAATACACCTCTAATATATGTATATGGAAGGAAGTAAATAATATGACAAATAAAGAAGTTATTGAAGCATATACAAAAACTAAAGAAAGCCTAAATCCAATTCTAGATGAACTTCAAGAGATGAATGGATTTGTATCTAGGAATGATATTATAGAAATTGCTAACTATCTAGATATTTCTGAAAAAGAGATAATGGTGCTTTTAAAATATAAGAAAAATATTAAACTAGAAAAACAAGGTGAAAATATAGTAATTGTATGTAAAGGGCCAAACTGTTTAAAGAAAGGTTCATTAGATATAATAAAAGAAATTGAAAAAGAATTTAATGTAAAAGAAGGCCATACAAGTAAAGATGGAAAAATTACATTAGACACAAAAAATTGTTTTAAAAAGTGTGGTTTTGCTCCAAATGTACAAATAAATGGAAAATTATATAGTAATTGTTCAAAACAAAATATTGTTAAACTTTTAAAAGATATGATATATTAATAAAGAGAAAGGAAGGGAAGATTATGAAAAAAGTAGCTGTAATGATTGCTGATGGAACTGAAGAGATTGAAGCTCTTACCGTAGTAGATGTTATGAGAAGAGCAAATATCAAATGTGATATTGTAAGTGTTAATGGAAGAGAAATAAAAAGTTCGCACAATATAGAAATATTAGCAGATAAAGTAATAGATGAATCTATTAAAGATTATGATATGATTGTATTACCAGGTGGTTTGCCAGGAGCATATAATCTAGCTGAAGATAAATTGTTAATAGAAACTTTAAGAGAATTTAGTAAAGATAGTAACAAATATATTGGTGCAATATGTGCATCACCAGCTATTGTTTTATCTAAAGCAAATATAGAAGAAGGAAAAAATATAACATCATATCCAGGTAAAGGATTCGAAGATTTATTAAAGAAAGCAAATTACACCGAAAATTTAGTAGAAGTAGATGGAAATATTATAACAAGTAGAGGACCTGCAACAGCAATGCTATTCGCATATAAACTATTAGATGTTTTAGGTCATAATTCTAAAGAAGTAAGTGATGGAATGCTTTGGAATTTATTATAGTGAAAAAAGGAACGTCCCTAAATCCCGAAGGAGGAGAAATAATGGAATTTGAAAGAGGAATAAATTATTATGAATTAGACGGAATGAATGTTGTTCATCATTCAAATTATATAAGGTATATGGAAGAAGCAAGGATATATTTATTAGATAAAATGGGGTTACCATACAAAAAAATAGAAGATAATGGAATAATGATTCCAGTTTTAGAAGTTAATTACAAATATAAGTATCCTGCGAAGTTTGGAGATATAATAGTTGTAAAAGTAGATATATCTGAATTTGATGGTATAAAATTAGGTATGAAATATGAAATTAGAAATAAAGAAACAGGAAAAGTTTTAGGAATAGGTGAAACTAAACATTGTTTTACAAATTCTAATATGAGACCAATATCATTAAAGAAGGTAAACAAAGAGTTTTATGATATATTTGAAAAATATGCTAAATAAATTAAGAAAAGATACATAGAAAGTTGCTATGTATCTTTTCTTATATATAAATGATTTTCTTATTGAAATGTAAGTACTAATGTGCTATTATTGCAAAAGTATGTTTTACAAGTAAGTTATATCATAGAAATAATGGTATAAAAATGAATTCTAGAATTTAGGAGGATTAAGAAATGAAAGAAAATTTAAAGAATGTAGCTCGGTTAATACTTTATGCGGTGTATGCTTTTTTAATCTCAGCTGTAATACTAAAGCTATGGTACGAAAATAAAAATTGGTTAATCATATCTATTTTATGTAGTGTATCTAATATTACAGCTAATATAATTTTTAACTATAAAATATATTCCGATGAAACACAGCAGGGTCAGGCTAAGATTATTAATTTTAAGACAAAATTAACAGAAAAAAATAAAACTAGCATGAAGATGATTATAATAGATAGTATTATTACAATAGTCGGGGCCTATTTTATTTTTGCTTTTTTCATAGGAGTATTGTTTGAAGTGGAAAATTGGGCAGAAATGGTGAAATTTCCAGTAACATTTTTTGCTGTAACATATATTGAGTGTCACTATACATATTCTAAAAGCGAGTAACAATTCTAACGAACGGTGCAAGTTTAACTTGTACCGTTTTTCTTTATATATAAATATGTAGATGCTTTATGTATAAAAAGAAAAATTTAAAAATAATTTTGTAAAAATATATCACAAAAAAAATATTAATGGTATAATTATTAAAAATATACCAAGGAGAATCCTTATGCTAAACGAAGTATTAGAAAATTCAAAGAAAGAATTAATACAAATAATTCAAAAAAGCGAAGCCTTGCAAAAAAGAAAAGCAGAGTTAGAAGAGGAAATGCAACAAACTAAGGCAGATATCATAAGTTTAAATCAAGAAAATCGAAGTCTTTCTGTCTATAGAAAAAGAAATCCAATAATTGAATTTTTTATGAAAACTTTTTCTAAAAAATATAAGCAAGAACTAAAGGATTCAGCTAGTAATAGTAAAGAATTAACAAAATTAAATGAAAAAATGACAAACCTTAGGTCAGAAAAGAGAAAATTAGATTTAGATGAGCAAACATTAAATCCAGAAAGAGCAAAGGGTCAACTTGAGAAAATGGAAAATACAGACGTAGCAATACATATGTTAGTTAATGAAAAAACAGAGCTAACTAAAAATCCAGAATTTATGAAGGATTTGATTAATAGAAATATGCAATATATAGAGTATGATAATTCTAATGAACCAGAATTATATATGCAATATATAGAAAAAATGATTCAAAAATTAGAAGAAGCCAAGGAAAGAAATAATGCAAACGAATTTACAATAAATATAACTATTAATACTGCAAAAAAGATATTAGAAGAATTAAATTCACCCAAAGAAGTAGAAGAAGGAAAATATAAAATACCTAGAAGATTTTTGTTCGAAGGTTTAAGAAAATCTGGTAAAAAGGATTTAGAATTATTAGAAAAAGGCGAAATGATAGATATATTATCAGTAGGAAGAGATTATTTACGCGAAGATGGATGCTACAAACAAGAATATGGTAAAAAGCTAGAAGAATTATATGAAGATAAAGATAGATTTTTAGTTATACACTATATAAATGCGTCATATCACTTTAGAGCAAAAGATGAGACTATGGCAATTAGAGATAATATTTATAAAGAGGGATTACATTCTTCAATCCAAGGAATGGATTGTATTAATACTTTAGATAGAACAGCGCATGGTACTTTTGAAGAAGATAAATCTTTTATGGAGCTTATGTCACCAGACCATAAAATGATAATAATGCTACCTAAAAAAGCATTAAATAAAAATTCAGAAGAACCAATATGGGGTTCAGACTTCCCAGAGGCAGATATACAACATCCAGGATATATTTTCCCAGAGTATATATATGGCTATATTAATCCAGATACAGAGGAAATAGAAGAGAATCCAATTTCAGTAGAAAACAGAAAAAAATATAAGTATCAATTCTTAAATGGACAAACAACTTGTGTAGATGATAGAGTTAAATATTAAAAAAGGACTATGTTAGTCCTTTTTTAGTTTGGCTTCTAATTTTTTTATAGCTTTAGTTTCTATTCTAGAAACATATGACCTAGAAATGCCTAAATCTTTTGCAATTTCATTTTGAGTTTCTGGTTTATGACCATTAAGTCCGAATCTTCTTATAAGTATTTCTTTTTCTCTATCTTTTAATATTTTATCTATATTTGTATAAAGTTTTTCTTTTTTTAAACCTAAATCTACTTCATCTTCTATGCTCTTAATATCAGCCTCTAAGACTTCTTGCAATGTTACAACATTATCATCTTTATCTTTACCAATTGGATCACTTAGTTTTACTTCTGCTTGAAGTTTTTTAGAAGAACGTAAGAACATTAATATTTCGTTATCTATGCATTTGGCAATGTATGTAGAAAGTTTTACACCTTTATCGTGTTTAAAACTATTTATCCCTTTTATAAGACCAATAGTGCCTATAGAAATTAAATCATCTTGCTCTATGTTAGAGGTAGAATATTTTTTTGCTACATGAGCTACTAAACGCAGGTTTTTTTCTATTAAAATATTTCTGGCTTCAGTATCACCAGCTTTAAATTTATCTAAATAATATATTTCTTCTGATGGTGAAAGAGGTTCTGGAAACAAACTAGAACTTTGAATATATCCAACAACAAAAACGGCAGAACTTAAAAAAGAAATAAATCCAGCCAACGAAATAGTAGAGAACATACATATACCTCCATAAAAATCACTATATGAAAAGTATATGTTTAAAAACGATTTTTGTGCCTGGACCATTGAAATTTAAATATATACACATAATTACAATAATTTTATCATAAAATTTAAAAAAGTACAAATACTAGAATTATATAAACAAATTAAAATTAATAACTTTAACAAAGCATTCATAAGATAAAACAGAAAAAACACAAAAATTGCACAAAAAAGATATTGAAAACAAATTAAGAATGTGTTAAGATACTATTAAATTAAATAAACGACAAACAAAAACTTCCCTGCATAGTGCGTGTAGACTGGAATTTTAGAACCAACAAATTTTATAAGGGAGTCCGCCTTTAAATGTGGCGTGCAAGCTTACACTTCTATTTAGTAGTAAGAAGCCCACAAGCATTTAACAAGACACCCACCTACGCGAGTAGGCTCTTAAAATTTCTAAACTTCTTACGGCTAAGGCGGGGTAAGTTTTTTTATGTATATAACAACTATGGTAGTGCAAAGCGCGAAGAAATTGTGTAGATGTGGCAAAGCCACTTTTCTTATGTATATAAAAAATGGAAGGATTATTTATGACGATAAACGAAATAGTAAAAAAAGGAATAATTAATTTAAAAGAAAAAAATATAGAAGAACCGCTATTAAAAATGAGGATTTTGGTAGCCTCAGTTTTAAATAAACCGAAAGAATATGTTATGGCTCATTGTGAAGATGAATTAGACGAAATTCATAAAAAAAAGATATTAGATGGAATTGAACAGTTGAGAAATTATATTCCAATACAATATATAACCAATAATCAAGAATTTATGAAATTAAACTTTTTTGTTAATCAAAATGTACTAATTCCAAGAAGCGATACAGAAATTTTAGTAGAAGAAGTTATAAATACATATAAAAATGAACATGTAAAAATATTAGATATGTGTACAGGAAGTGGCTGTATTGCAATTTCTTTAAAAAAATATATGCAAAATTCAGAAGTTTATGGTATAGATATAAGTAAGGAAGCATTAAAAGTTGCACAAATAAATGCACAGAGTAATAATGTTGATGTGAAATTTAAATGTTCAGATATGTTTGCAGATATACAAGATAAAGATTTTGATGTAATTGTATCAAATCCACCATACATAAAAACACAAGTTATTAACACACTAGATAAAGAGGTAAAAAATGAACCAATTATAGCGTTAGACGGTGGAGAAGATGGCTTATATTTTTATAAAAAAATTATCAATGAAGCATTTAATTTTTTAGCTGATAATGGTATGATTTTTTTAGAGATTGGATATGACCAAAAAGAAGAGCTTACTAAATTAATAAAAGCAGATAAAAGATATGAACTTGTAAAAACTAAAAAAGATTTAGGAGATAATGATAGAATAGTAGTTGTAAAGAAGGTGTAAAAATGTCTTTCTCATCTGAAATAAAAGAAGAATTGAGTAAACTGAATAATTTAAAGGATAAGCAAGCTGTTTATTATGAATTAGTTGGTTATTTAATAACTAAAAATACAAAAGTAGAAAAAAAGGTAAAGTTTTCTACAGAAAACGAATTTAATATTAATAGATTTAATAAACTACTAAATAATATGGGGATAAAATATAAAATAGAAATGCAAGGAAATTTCTATGTAATTACATTTAGTAAACCAGAAAATTTAATTAATTGTTCTTTTAAGTCAAATTATGTAGCTTTTAATAAAACAGATGAAATGGAAGACAAAGATATAAGAGCTTTACTTAGGGGAGCCTTTATGGGTTCTGGTTTGGTAAGTGAGCCAAGTAGTACATATCATTTAGAAATTAATTTTAGTAATTTAGAGAATCTTTTAATTATAAGAGATTTTATGAAGAAATATAATATAACAGCAAAAACACTTAATAGAAATGGGAGTATTGCACTGTATATAAAAGAGGGGGAAGATATATCCAATTTTTTAGCTTGTATTGGTGCAAGTGGTGCAATGCTTAAATTTGAAGAGATAAGAGTAATAAAAGAAGCTAGAAATAATGTAAACAGAATGGTAAATTGTGAAGTGGCTAATTTAAATAAGACAGTTAATGCGGCTACTAAACAGATAGAAGCAATCAAGAAATTAAAAGCTAGTAAAAAATTTACAAATTTATCTGATGAATTAAAGGAGATTGCAGAACTCAGGTTAAAAAATCCAGATGCTAGCTTAATAGAATTAGGGAATATGCTAAAAATGCCAGTAGGAAAATCTGGAGTAAATTATAGATTGAACAAATTAATAAAAATAGCAAAGGAAATATAAGATGGAAAATATAGGTATATATGTACATATACCTTTTTGTATGCGCAAATGTTATTATTGTGATTTTTGCTCATATCCAGGGAAATTGGAAAAACAAGAAGATTATGTACAAGCACTAAAAGAAGAAATAAAAGAAAGAAGCAAAAGAGTAAAAAATTATGTAGATACAATATATATCGGTGGTGGAACACCATCAATTATAGATGCGTCATATATAGCAGAAATTTTAAATTGTATAAGGGATAATTATAAGGTAAAAAAGAATGCAGAAATAACAATCGAGGTAAACCCAGGTACTGTAACAGAAAACAAGTTACTATTATATAGGGAAGCAGGAATAAATAGATTAAGTATAGGATTACAATCTACTAAAGATAAGTTATTAGAAGAAATAGGAAGAATACATAAATATGAAGATTTTTTAAATACATATAAACTAGCCAAAGAAATCGGATTTAAAAATATTAATGTGGATTTAATGATTGGACTTCCTGAGCAAACTTTGCAAGATGTTGAAGATAGCCTTATAGACATTATTACTTTAAATCCAAAACATATTTCTGTATATTCATTAATTTTAGAAGAAAATACGAAATTAGAGGTTTTAGTTAATTTGGGAAAACTTGATTTACCAACTGATGAAGTAGAAAGAGAAATGTATTGGAAAGTTAAAGATGTTTTGGAAGCTAATGGTTATGAACATTATGAAATCTCTAATTTTGCCAAAAAAGGATATAAATCTAAACATAATTATAATTGCTGGAAACAACATAATTACCTTGGTTTTGGTGTAGCAGCACATTCTTATTATAATAATATAAGATATTCTAATACAAATAGTTTAGAAGAATATTTGCAAAATCCAGAGAACAAAAAGATAGAAGAAACACAAGAAATAGAAGATGCTAAAAAAGAATATATGATGTTAGGCTTAAGAACTATAGAAGGTGTGAGTATATCAGAATTTAAACAAAAATATGTAGACAACCCATTGTATCTATTTAAAAATGAGCTTAATAAACTTACAGAAGAAGGCTTAGTAGAGATTGATTTAGATAATATAAAACTTACAAATAAAGGATTAGACTTAGCAAATTTAGTTTGGGAAGAATTCGTATAATTGGTATAAATGTAGCTTTACATAATTGAAAAAAGACAGAAAAAATGATAAAATAAACTAAATTAGTTTGTTTAGCTAGAACAATTAATCTGGCAGATAAATTAATTAGTCAAATGGTTATATAGGAGGAAAACATCAATGAAGAGGTATGAATTTTACTACCAATCAGCAGACAAAAAAACAAATATCCATGCTGTAAGGTGGATGCCTGAGGGGGAGCCTGTGGGAATTATACAAATTGCCCATGGAGTTACTGAGTACATCTTGCGATATGAAGATTTTGCAAGATATTTAACAGACAAAGGATTCATTGTAACAGGTAATGACCATTTAGGTCATGGAAAGTCCATTGCTGATGGGGCTAAACCGATGTATTTTGGACCAAAAGGATCATGGAAGTGGGTCGTTGAGGATATCAAGATGCTTAAAAACATTACTGTGGAAAGGTATCCGGACTTACCATATGTTATGCTAGGTTTCTCATTGGGTTCATTTGTAATAAGAACCTATCTGATTAATCATCCAGGAGATTTGGATGCTGCTATACTAATGGGAACAGGTCAGATGCCTCCAGTGGCAATCAAGATTGCAAAACTTGTAGCAAATATGGAGGCAAAAAAGGCTGGAGAAGATAACTCAACTCCGACCATCCATAATTTGACCTTTGGAACATACAACAAAATCTTTGCTCCGAACAGAACGGAGTATGATTGGTTGTGTAGCAATGAAGAAGCCTTGGATGAGTACATAGCAGATCCTCAAAGAGGAGGAGATTTCTCTGCAGGCCTTTTTAGAGAATTACTTGACGGTATGCTTTATTCCTCACATGAGAAAAATGTGTGGAATATGGATAAAAGTTTGCCTATATTACTTATTTCCGGTGAAATGGACCCTGTAGGGGACTGCGGAAAAGGTGTACAGGCGACAGAAAAGGTGATGCGCAAAGCCGGAGTCAAGGATATTGAAGTGAAGATGTATCCTGGATTAAGACACGACATTTTGCATGAGGCGATAAAAGAGCAGGTGTATGCGGATGTGTACAACTGGGTAACCAAGAAACTGAACAAATAAAACCATTTGACAGTGTAAGGGGGCAATGCCCCCGTTTTTTTGTTTTCACAAAAAATTCACAAAGAAATTTTAGCAAAAGGTATTGACATTTGCTAAAATTGAATATAATATATTTAAAGAATTTAGCAATCAGACACAAAGAGTGCTAAAGAGGTGAAAATATTGAGAAAGAAAGATTTAGACGAAAGAAAAAAGAAAGTATTACAAGCAATAGTAGAAGAATATATTAATACAGCAGAACCTGTAAGCTCTGGAAGTATAACAAAAGGCCATGGACTAGATTATAGTAGTGCAACAATAAGAAATGATATGGCACAATTAGAAAGTATAGGTTTTTTAGATAAACCACATACTTCAGCAGGAAGAGTGCCATCTGCAGAGGGTTATAGGTATTACGTTAATGAACTATTAAAAGAAGATAATTTAACGTTGGAAGAAATTAAATATATTCAGAATAAATTAAAAATTAAAGTTAATGAAATAGAAGACCTAACTAAAGTTGCAACAACTACTTTATCAGAGATAACACATTATACAACAGTTGCAGTTGGTCCAAAAGCAGACAAACAAATTATAGAAGAAATTAAATTTGTTTCTTTAGGACAAAGAATGTTGATGGTTGTAATTGTAACAGATACTGGATTGGTAAAAGAAACTATTATCAAATTTGACGAAGATATAACAGAAAGCCAAGTAGATACTTTAAATAATTTATTTAATACAAGATTAAGAGGAAAACCTTTATCTAAAATAGACAAGCCAATGGCAGAATATATTTTCTCAGAAGTTCATTATAGTATAGGAATTATGAAGGCTATTATAGAGCAAATAAATAGGATAGTAGAAGAAGAAAATAACAATATATTTTTGGAAGGTGCGAAAAAATCTTTTGACTTACCAGAATTTAAAAGTATGAAGGTAGCAAAGAATTTTGTCAATTTACTAGATGCTAAAGATGAAATGGTAGAAATATTTAATTCTGGAGATGCAGAAGATATTAATGTATTTATTGGTGATGACGATGAAAATAGTAATCTAAAAGATTTTAGCATTATAACTTTTAAACATACTATTGGAGATAAAGACCTAGGAACAATAGGAATAATAGGACCAAAAAGAATGGATTATGCAAAGGTTATATCTGTAATGAAATATATAAGTAAAAAATTAAATGAAGATAATAATAAGAAAGAAGGTATGTAAATTGGCAGAAAAAAAAGAAAATAAAAAGGAACCAGAAGTAATAAAAGCAGATGAAATGGTAAAAAAAGAAGAGCTAGTAAAAAAAGAGCAAGAATATGATGAATTAATGGACAGATATAAAAGGGTACTAGCAGAATTTGAAAATTATAAAAAAAGAAGTGCAAAAGAAAGAGACCAATTATATAACTCTATTATGGGAGATATAATGACTGGAATTTTACCAGTATTAGATAATTTAGAAAAAGCAGTACAAGTAGAAACAAAAGATACTGGATATAAGCAAGGTGTTGAACTTGTATATAAACAATTACAAGATTTGCTAAAAGCAAACGGAGTAGAAGAAATAGAAGCAGTAGGAAAAACTTTTGATCCAGAATTACACGAAGCAGTAAGTTCTGTAATTGACGAAAACTTAGGTGAAAAAGAAATAAAAGAAGATTACAGAAAAGGATACAAAATCGGAGATAGAGTTATAAGACATTCTATGGTCGTAGTAGCAAACTAAGTTAGCTGTATGAACAAAGTGAGTTACAGATAACTTATGCAATCGAACAAAAGTGAGATTGTAATCATTAGAAAAAAAGTGAAACATAGAAATTTTATTTAACCGAACGAAGCAAGTTTGTAAACTAATAAAAAGGAAAATAAATATGAATAAAGAAATAGAAAGAAAATTTGCTGTAAAGTATTTACCAGAAAATTTAAATGTAGAAAGCATTGTGCATATAAAACAAGCTTTTATATATAGGGATAAGTTAACACTTATAAGAATAAGAGACATAAAGAAAAGTTATCCAGAAGACAAACAAATATATATTTATACACTAAAAACAAAAGGTGATATTGAATATAATAATAATTATGATGTTGCTAAAAAATATGAAATAGAAAATGAAATTGATAAAGAATTATTTGATAAGTTAATCAAAAATAAAATTAGTAACATAATAGAAAAAACAAGAATTAAAATACCAATAGAAAACAACCTAAAAGTTGAAATAGATATATATTATGATTATTTAGAAGGATTGCTTACAGCAGAAGTAGAATTTCCAAACGAAGAATTAGCCAATAAATTCCAAAAACCAGCTTGGCTAGGTAAGGAATTAGGATATAAAAAATTATCAAATAGAAAATTAGCAGAAATGACAAAAGATGAATGGCAAAAAGAAGTTACAAAAGAAATGATAGAAAACAATAATATTATAATTAAACAATTAAAAGATAATTATAATATAAAGTAAGTTATTAAGTTTTAAAATTTATATATTTTTTAGGAGGAATTTAAAATGGGAAAAATTATAGGAATTGACTTAGGAACAACAAATTCATGTGTTGCAGTTATGGAAGGTGGAGAAGCAGTAGTTATACCAAACGCAGAAGGAAATAGAACTACACCATCAGTTGTAGCATTCTCTAAAAATGGAGAAAGATTAGTAGGACAAATAGCAAAACGTCAAGCTGTTACAAACCCAGAAAACACAGTTATTTCAATTAAGAGAAAAATGGGAACAGCAGAAAAAGTTAAAATAGATGGAGATGAATTCTCACCACAAGAAATATCAGCAATGATATTACAAAAATTAAAGGCAGATGCAGAAAATTATTTAGGACAAAAAGTTACACAAGCTGTTATAACAGTTCCAGCATACTTTAGCGATAGTCAAAGACAAGCAACAAAAGATGCAGGAAAAATAGCAGGACTAGAAGTTTTAAGAATTATAAATGAGCCAACAGCAGCATCACTTGCTTATGGAATGGATAAAGAAGATCAAGATCAAAAAATAATGATTTATGATTTAGGTGGAGGAACATTCGATGTTTCTATTCTAGATATTGGTGATGGAGTATTCGAAGTTTTATCTACAAATGGTAATACACATTTAGGTGGAGATGACTTTGACCAAAGAATTATAGATTACTTAGTATCAGAATTCAAAAAATCAAACGGAATAGATTTAAGTGCAGATAGAATGGCTATGCAAAGATTAAAAGAAGCAGCAGAAAAAGCTAAAATAGAATTATCTGGAATGCAACAAACCCAAATTAACTTACCATTTATTACAGCAGATAGCACAGGACCAAAACACTTAGATGTAACATTAACAAGAGCTAAATTTGAAGAATTAATTAGTGATTTAATAGAAGCTACAAAAGTTCCAGTAGAACAAGCTTTAAAAGATGCAGGAATTACAGCTAACGATTTACACAAAGTATTATTAGTTGGTGGTTCTACAAGAGTTCCAGCTGTACAAGAAGCTGTTAAGAAAATAACAGGAAAAGAACCAGATAAAGGAATTAACCCAGATGAATGTGTTGCTATTGGTGCAGCAATCCAAGGTGGAGTACTTTCTGGAGATGTTAAAGACCTAGTATTACTAGATGTAACACCATTATCATTAGGTATCGAAACATATGGTGGAGTATTTACAAAATTAATTGACAGAAATACAACAATACCAACAAAGAAATCACAAGTATTTTCTACAGCAGCAGATGGTCAAACAGCAGTTGAAATTCATGTTCTTCAAGGTGAAAGAGAAATGGCTTCTGGAAACAAAACATTAGGAAGATTCCAATTAACAGGAATTCCAGCAGCTCCAAGAGGAGTACCACAAATCGAAGTCACTTTTGATATTGATGCAAATGGTATAGTTCACGTATCTGCAAAAGATATGGCAACAGGAAATGAACAAAATGTTGTTATTACAGCATCAACAAACTTATCAGATGAAGATATCGAAAAAGCTGTAAAAGATGCAGAAGCACATGCTGCAGAAGATAAGAAGATGAAAGAAGATATCGAAGTTAGAAATAATGCAGAGAGCTTAATCTTTAATACAGAAAAAACATTGAAAGATATTGGAGATAAAATAAGCAATGAAGAAAAATCTAAAGTAGAAGCAGAACTTGAAAACTTAAAGAAAACACTAGAAGGAAAAGATACAGAAGCAATTAAGAATGCTACAGAAAAATTAACATCTGTATTCTACGAAATAACAGAAAAATTATATAAAAATGCAAATCCAAATGCAGGAGCAGCTGGAGCTAATACAGACGCTGGAGCAAACGGAACAGCAGAAGGGCCAAAGACAGATGAAAATGGAAATGTATATGATGCAGATTATAAAGTAGAAGATGATAATGATAAAAAATAATGTTTAATATTGGAGGTTTAAAAGCCTCCAATAATTAAGCTTGTTATAAATTGGAGGATATAATGGCAGAAAAAAGAGATTATTATGAAGTTTTAGGAGTTAATAAAAATGCAACAGATGATGAACTAAAAAGGGCTTTTAGAAAAATGGCTAAAAAATATCATCCAGATGCAAATCCAAATAATAGAAAAGAAGCAGAGGAAAAGTTTAAAGAAGTAAATGAAGCTTATGAAACACTTTCTGATCCTCAAAAAAGAAAGATGTATGACCAATTTGGATTTAATGGTCCACAAGGATTTGGTGGTCAAGGAGCTGGCCAAGGTGGATATTATTCATATACTTCTAATGGGTTTGATGGATTTAGTGGCTTTGGAGATTTTGGCGATATATTTAGTTCATTCTTTTCTGGGTTTGGTGGTTCTTCTGGAAGAAGTAATAGAAATGGTCCAAAAAGAGGTAGAGATTTAAGACATGATTTAGAGATTACTTTTGAAGAAGCATATTCAGGAATAAAAAAGGAATTTGTTATAAATAGAAATGAAAAATGTACAACTTGTAACGGAAGTGGTGCAAAACCAGGAACAAATCCTGCAACATGTCCAAATTGTCATGGAACAGGTCAAGTAACACAAGTTCAAAACACAATATTAGGACAAATGCAAACAACTAGAACTTGTTCTGAATGCCATGGAACTGGTAAAATTATAAAAGAGCCATGTACAACTTGTAGAGGAAAAGGAACAGTAAGAAAACAAGCAAAGGTTACTATAAATATACCTGCAGGAATTGATGATAATCAAACATTAATCTTGAAAAAAGAAGGTGAGCCAGGTGAAAGAGGCGGAGAAAATGGAGATATTTATGTAACAATACATTTGAAGAGACATAGTATTTTTACTAGAAAAGATAATAATGTATTATGTGACATTCCAATTACTATAACTCAAGCTACGCTTGGTGCAGAGCTAGAAATTCCAATGGTAAATGGCGAAAAAGTAAAATATAAAATACCAGAAGCAACACAAACTGGAACAAGATTTACAATACGAAATAAAGGATTTAAAGCTATTAATGGAAATTGGCAAGGTGATTTTATATTTACTGTTAATGTACAAACTCCAAAAAAACTAACAAAAGAACAAAGAGATTTATTGTTACAACTTGCTAAAACTATGAATGAACAACCTCCAGTAAAGAAAAGAGGATTATTTGGATAGAAATTTCGGGATTTGGGGACGTTGTTTAAATCCCGATTAATATATATGAATCAAAAATGTCAAGATAGAATTTATATTTCTTTTCTTGACTTTTTTGATGCTAGTAAAAAAATTTAGCCAGACGAATGTATGATATTTCGTCTGGCTAAAAGATGGTCATTTAATCGGAACATACAAGCTTTTGTCGTGTTTGTAACCACTATCTTTTAAAGCTGCTACCATTGGATTAATATTGGTATCATCCTTTATTAGATAAGTGTCACCGTCACCTGCATAAACTAACAACAGGTGGTTCTCATTGTCTGTATTAAATTTTCCCACTTTACTTTTATCAATATGTGGAAATTTAATACTTGCCATCGGATAGAACATCCGGTGAGCTTTCTGGTCATAAATGCCAGTAAATGGGATTTTGGATGAAGGTGTTAAAAAGTCAAAAATTCCAAGGTCCCATCTCTCTAGTCTAAGGAGAGTATGAGCAGTGGATGCATTTAATTGCCCAATCACATTTATCATGTGATACCACTCGGTTTGATCCTTTGTATATAGTGGCATATGATTTGAAGTAAGTCTTACCGGCAAGATATCGTCAGACACCTTTTTAAAATTAAAACTTTTTAAGAGGGCATCAAGCCCAAAGAGTGCCGGAATAATAAATGTTCCGAATCCAGCAGCAAAGATATAGAAATCTTTATTTTTGGAATGATTAAAGATTCTGCCCTTTGTTTCTGCCGGAAAAATGTTGAAACGTTCTCCTTTAAGATTTTTGAAGGTTATTCCCTCTTTAGGAATTTTAAAAGCCCGTCCAACAAGTTCTACACCATCTACTTTAGTAATCATTTTTCCATCCTCCATTGTTGTTGATTGGAATCTAAACAGCTTGTTATCGCAAAAAATTATATCATAATTTACATAAAAAAGCAACATCTTGCAAAAACACAAAAATTATGTTAAGCTAGTGAAGATAACAATATAACAATTTCCTAATCAATAAAGGAGGAAAAAATATGAAACTTTTAAACGAACTAGTACAAAAAGATTTTACCGAGAAGATTTCCGATGGAATTGGAAAAGCAATCTTGTTTCCAAAGGAAGCAAGCTGTATCCGGATAGAACCGGGAAAAGAAATTGAACTGCACCACCATGATAAGGACCATGAGATATATATGGTTTTACATGGAGAGGTTGTAATTTTGGGAAATCTATATAAGAAAGGAGAGTTTCATGTTTGTAATTGTGACGAATCACACAATTGCAGAAATTCGGGAGCTACCGAAGCAATATTGTTAACAATGAAGATAGACGCGGAGTAATCCGCGTCATTTTCATACTTATATATTACCTCAACTTAAACCGAAAATTACTTAGTTAATCTTACGCATAGTTATAATTTGAATCAAAAGAGGGATTTTAAGAACGTCCCCAAAATCCCTAAAGTACATATTGGCAAAAAGAAAATGTAGTGATATAATTTAGAAAAAATATGCGAAGAGGTAAAAATGAAATACAAAGGACAATACGAAAAGCTAAATTTGCCAGCTTATATGAAATTTGGAATAGAAATAGAAGCTAATAATGTTCAAACGAAAAATGGGTTATATGCTGGCGAAAGTGCGAAGTTTATAACCGATAGAAACTGGCATATGGCAACAAAATGGGAAGAAAGTTTAGTTGGAGAAAATGGAGCAGAACTTGTTTCACCAATTTTAACAGATACGGAAACTACATGGAGGAATATAGCAGAAATCTGTAGTAAGATTAAAGAATTTCCAAAAGATAAAAGTAAAGAAGTTAAGGCAGACGAGAAATGTGGATTACATGTGCATTTTGATGCAGAATATTTATCAAGTGATCCTAAAAAAATGAAAAATTTTCTTCATATATATTCAGAAGCCGAAGAACTTATATATAAAATGTGTAATGATAAAAATGATCCAATACGACCTAAAGCTATAAACAAAAATTTTCATGGATTATCAAATGTTATTTCTGCTATTTGGAGAAATGGTATGGCAACACCTACTAGCAAAAAAATATTGAAAAAGCTTAATAATGGAACGTTAAAGGTATCACATAAAAAATTTGGAAAATTAAGAATGGTTGCTAGTAAATTTAAGCTAGACGAAAGAAGATATGCAGGGCTTAATCTAACTAATATTGGAAATAGCAAGAAAAATACCATAGAATTTAGGATGGCTAATGGAACACTTAATCCAGAAGTAATAAAACAAAATGTATTTTTATATGCATCAATTATAGATACAGCTGTGAAGATGACAGAGAAACCAGAAAAATATGAACAAAAAATGCAAAAGTTTTTAAATCACGATGTTACAGAACAAGAAAAAGCACAAAGTTTTTTAAATTTGATTATAGATTCTGACGAGGATAAAAAGATATATTTAGATAGATGGGAATCTGTAAAAGATGCTAAAGTTTTTTCTAAAAATGCTAGAAAGGGATTTGCAACAACTTTTAAAAGAGAAGAATTTAAAGATATAGCAACAAGAACTAAGGGAAGCAAGATAAGAGCAACATTTAATAAAATAAAAGATTTTGTATATGCCAAAGAAGAAAGAGGAGATAAAGAAGATAATGTTAGAACTTAGATATAGAAATGCTTTTAAAGAAGTAGATGAAATATTAAGGTATACAGATATAGATTTAGTAAATAAGATTCCTAAAAAGTTTATTGATTTTTTGAGAGCGAATATGAATAATGACTACGAATTTAATGTACAAGAAGGACTCCGTTTAAATAAACAAAAACTATCTGAAGAAGCTAATAATATCTTGGCTTTAATATATAGAGATTATTGGTCAACAGAAGAAGAAAAAGAAGAATTTAGAAAAAAGGATGAAGAAGAAAGAAAATTAAATGAAGAAAAATTGAAGCATATATTTGACAGAAAGGATAATGATCCAATAGAAGAAAAAAAGAATAATAAACTTATAAAAATAGAACATGAAAGCTTTATAAAAAGATTATTTTCAAGGTTAAAAAGATTTTTTTGGAAGAATTAAAAAAGGCGTAATTATTTTTGCGTCTTTTTAATTATGTCAAATAAAATTGTTGTAATTAGTAAAAGCATAATTTTCTACTAAAAAATATTGCAAAGTTATGTCAAATTATTTTACAGAATTATGAGTTATATGATATAATGCAAACTATGAAAGCATAAAATAAAATAGGAGATATTATATGGAAATAATATTAGGTAAAACAGCCGGTTTTTGCAATGGAATTACACGAGCAGTAGAGACTGCTAAAGAGGAATTAAAAAATACAGAGAACTTAGATTGTTTAGGAGATTTATTACATAATAATCAAGTGCTAAATAAACTAAAAGCAAATGGACTTAGAATAATAACTGATATAAAAGAAGCCAAAGAAAGAGTACTAATAAGAGCTCATGGTGTAAAAAAAGAAGTTTATGAATATGCAAGTAAAAATAATATAGAATTAATAGATTGTACATGTCCAAAAGTACTAAAAATTCATGATTTGGCAGAAGAATTGTCAAATAAAGATTATTATATTTTAGTAATTGGCGAGAAATCTCATGCAGAAGTCGTGGGAACATTTAGTTTTTGCAAAAATGGCGAAGTAATAGAGAATATAGAACAATTGCAAGCACGAATTGATGATTTGAATAAAAAAGAAAAATTGGCAGTATTAACACAAACAACATATAATTTACAAAAATTTTTACAAATAGAGCAATATTTAAAAGAAAATATAAAAACAAGGCTGGAAATATATAATGGTATTTGTAATGCTACAGAAAGTAGACAAAAAGAGACAGAAAAAATATCTAAAGATGTAGAATATATGGTCATAATTGGAGGCAAAAAAAGCTCTAATACAAATAAATTATATGAAATTGCACAAAGAAATTGCAAAAATGCTATTAAAATAGAAGAAGTATCAGAGTTATATAATGAGAATTTTGCAAATATAAATAAAATAGGTGTGATGGCAGGTGCTTCAACACCACAGGAAAGTATAGAAGAAGTTATAAACTATTTAAAGGAGAGGAATTAACTTGAATATAGAAAAAACTTCAAGCGAATTAGAAAAATGTATATCAAAAGAATCAAAAATATATAAAAATGAATTAATGTCAAAACATACTTCATTTAAAGTTGGTGGAAAAGCTGATATATTTGTAAATACTAAAAATGAGCAAGATATAAAAAGCATATTAGAATATGCAAATAAAAATGAAACTCCTATAACAGTTATTGGAAATGGTAGTAATCTATTAGTAAAAGACGGTGGTATAAGAGGAATTGTCTTAAGAATAGATATACAAGATTTTAATATAGAAAAAATTAGCGATGAATATATAATAACAGTTGGTGCTGGTGTAAAAAATGGTTTTGTAGCACAAAAATTATTAATAGAGGAAATAGAAGGGTTCGAATTTGCAGCTGGAATCCCAGGTTCTATTGGTGGTGCAATCAGAATGAATGCAGGTGCACATGGTGGAGAAATGAAAGATATCGTTTTAGAAACTAAGTGTATGGATATGAATGGTAATATAAAAATATTATCTAATGAGGAGCAAAAATTCCAATACCGAAATAGCATTTTTAGTTGTAACAAATATATAATTTTAAGCACCAAATTAAAATTAAAAAAAGGAAGATATAAAGAAATAAAATCGAAGATGGACGAATATACTATATGGCGTAAAGAACATCAGCCATTAGAATATCCATCAGCAGGAAGTACATTTAAAAGAGGAACAGATTTTATTACCGCAAAGTTAATAGATGAATGTGGATTAAAAGGATACAATATAGGTGGTGCAGAAGTATCAACAAAACATGCTGGTTTTGTTGTAAATAAAGGAGATGCAAAAGCAAAAGATATATTAAATTTAGTAAAATACATTAGTGAAAAAGTCTATGAAAAATTTGGCAAAAAGATTGAGCTGGAGGTACAAGTAATAGGAGAAGATTAAGAAAACTGAACTTGAAAGGATGTATTAATAAAAAATGAAAGGTTTTATAGAGTGGTTTAGACCAAATGCAAGAATTAAAAGATGGATATTTCTTATTCTTGTAGGAATAATACTGGCATGTTATGGAATATCTACAATTATTGTAAGTGAAGAACTTGAAATAGCGCAGTTATTATTAATTATTTTATCATTTATTGTAGGTTTTACTTGTATAGTTCTAGGAATTGTATTTATGCAAAAAAGGACTATGGAGATGTTAATAGAATCTACAGATTCAAGAGTAAAAAATAATAGAAAACATATAAATATAAATTCATTAATATTTAACAAAAAAATTTATTCAGAAGGACCAAAAATTGTAGTAATAGGTTCTGGCAATGGGCTTGAAACAGTTGTAAGAGGATTAAAGCAATATACAGATAATATAACAGCAGTTGTTACGGTATCTTCATATGGTAATATGAAGAAAGAAAGCATAAATTCTATGCCTATAGAAGATATAAAAAATACAGTAATTGCATTAGCTAGGGATGAAGAATTAGCAAGTAAATTAATGTCTTATAAATATAAAAGTGGAGATTTAAAAGATATTAGTTTTAGTGATTTATATTTTACTACGATGCAAGATTTATCTAAAGATTTTACAGAAGCTATAGCAAATTCTAATGAGATTTTTAATATTATAGGAAGAGTTTTACCAATTACAAATGATGAAATGAGAATATGTGCAGAACTTGAAAATGGAATGATAATAGAAGAAAAAGATGAAATAAAAAAAGTAGTTTATGATAAAATTACAAGAATTAATAGAGTATTTATATCACCACCAAATTGTAGGGCAACTCCAGAAGTTGTACAAGCAATAAAAGAAGCGGATTGCATTGTAATTGGTCCAGGAAGTTTATATACAAATGTAATACCAAATTTGTTAGTAAATGGTGTATATAAAGCAATGAAAGATAGTAAAGCAATAAAAATATATGTAAGTAATATTATGACAGAACCAGGTCAAACAGATAATTACTCATTAGCTGACCATATAAAAGCAATAATAGAGCATACTGGTAAAAATGTTATAGATTATTGTATTTACGATACAGGAGAAATAATTCCAGAGTATATTAAAAGATATAATTTAAAGGGTTCAGAATTAGTAGCACAAGATGTTGCAAAGGCAAGAACTTTAGGAGTACGTTTATTACAAAGGGATTTAGCTTGTGTAGAAAATGGATATATAAGACATAATTCAGATTTAGTTGCTAAAGCAATTTCAGAATTGATTTGTGATGACTTAAAATATAGGGACAAACAATCAGATCCACAATATATGCTATTAAAATCTAAATTAGAATATGAAAAACAATTTAATAAAATAAAAAATAGACCTAAGAGAAAAAGAAAAATGAATGAAAATAAAAAGGAAAGAAAAAGTAAATTTCTATCTAAATATGGTAAACGTATAGAAGCTATGCGTAATACTGAGGAGGTCAAACTAAAAAACAGAGAAATTTTACTAAATGAAAATAAAGATAAGGAAGAGGAATTTATAGAGAAATTTATAGAAAAAGTTGAACAAAACAAGAAAAAATAATAATTGGAGGCATACAAATGAAAATAATGGTAAATAAAGGAGAATTTAAAGATTTAATTCAAAGAGAATGGATAATAGCTAATGGAATAGGAGGATTTGCAGCATCTACAGTTACAGGTGCCAACACAAGAAAATATCATGGGTTATTGGTTGCAGCACTAACACCTCCGGCAAGACGATTTTTAGTATTATCTAAGGTGGATGAATCTATAGAATTTAATGGATGCAAATATCCTTTATATACTAATATTTGCGATAATTATATTTCTGATGGTTATAAAAGAATAGAATCATTCGAGAAAAAATATGTACCAACATATACATATAAAATAGACGATATTTCTATCCAAAAGACTATAAGTATGCAATATGGTAGAAATACAGTTGTTATATTATACAATATTAAGAATGGAAATTATGATTCAAAATTAACATTGGCTCCAATAATAAATTATAGAGATTTTCATCAAGTTAATAAAGATACAGAATTCAATTTGAAAGAAAATATAAGTGGCACAAAAGTAAGAATAGTTGTAAAAAATGAAAGTCAAACACCATTTTATATGAAATGTTCAGAAGGAACATATATAGAACATCATAATGATATATTTTATAGGATGTTTTATATGGAAGAAGAAAAAAGAGGGTTTGACCCAATAGAAAACCATGCAATTCCAGGTAGATATGAGATAGAATTAAAACCAAATGAAGAGAAAAATATATCATTTGTATTTTCATTAGAAGAGAATATAGACGAAATAAAAGCAGAGGATGTTATTAAGCAAGAAGAGGTAAGATTAAAGAAGATAGTAACAGATACGGGCTTAATAAATGAAAATACAGAGGATAAAGAATTAATAGAAGATTTTATAATTACTACTGATAGCTTTATTGCATACAGACCATCATTTGGACTTCATACTATAATTGCAGGTTACCCATGGTTTTTAGATTGGGGTAGAGATAGTTTAATAGCATTTGAAGGATTACTACTTAAAACAAAGAGATTTGATATAGCAAAAGAAGTTTTACTAACATTTATTAGAGATATAAAATATGGGCTTGTACCAAATGGATATTCCGGATATGATAACAGACCATTATATAATAGTGCAGATGCTTCATTATTACTTTTTGAAGAAATAAAAAAATATATTAATTATACGAATGACTATAAATTTATAAAGGACAATTTTTATATTTGTTTAAAGAAAATAATAGAGGCATATATTACAGGAATAGATGTAGATGATAATAATATTTATATGGAAAGAGATGGTTTAATTCATTCTGGAACAATAAATACCCAAAATACATGGATGGATGTAAAGATTGGAGATTTTGCAGTAACCCCTAGAAATGGAAAAGCAGTAGAAATAAATAGTTTATGGTATAATGCTTTAAAAATAATGGAAGAGCTTGCAAAAAAATTCGAAACTAAAAAAGTTGCAGAAATGTATGCAGAATTAGCAGAAAAAACTCAGAAATCATTTAATAGAAAATTTTATAATTCAGACAAGAAATCATTGTATGATGTATTAGGTGATGACAGAATAAGACCAAATCAATTATTTAGTTTATCACTTAGTTACCAAGTTTTAAATCCAGCAGGAAAAAATGCTAAAGAAATTTTAAAAACTGTAACTAATGAACTATATACAAAACATGGATTACGTACTTTAAATAGAAAGGATAAGCAGTATATTGCTACATATGAAGGAGATTCATACAGAAGGGATATAAGTTACCACCAAGGAATAACTTGGCCATGGCTTTTTGGATTATATAATGATGCATACAAGAATGTAATAGCTAATACAAAAGAGGGGAAAGTTAAAGGTGAATTGCAAAAGCAGTATGACTTATTCGTTAAAAATTTAAGAGTAACAGCTAAAACAATGATGTATAAAGAAGGGTGTATATTAAGTATTGCAGAACTATATGACTCTAAACCTCCATATTTACCTAAAGGCGCTTTTTCACAAGCTTGGAGTGTTGCAGAAATATTTAGAATAATATTAGATTCAAAAACAGAAGAAGAGGAAGGAAAATGAGAATATTAGGAATTGACCCTGGGTTTGCAATAACACGGGTATAGCATAATAGATTACATAGGAAATAAATTTAAACTAGAAACATCTGGTGCAATATTAACAGAAGCTGGTGAATCTTTTCCGCTAAGGTTAGAGAAGATTTACACAGATTTAAATAATATAATAAATACATATAAACCAGATGCGATGTCAATAGAAGAGCTATTTTTTAATAATAACGCAAAAACAGCTATTAATGTTGCTCAGGCAAGGGGAGTGATATTAATAACAGCAAGAATAAACAAATTAGATATATTCGAATATACACCATTACAAATAAAGCAAGCAGTGACAGGATATGGTAGAGCAGATAAAATGCAAGTACAAAGAATGGTGAAAATGATATTAAATACAGAAAAATTACCAAAATTGGATGATATAACAGATAGTATGGCAATAGCAATTTGCCATGCACATTCATCTAAGTTTTCATCTCAATTTAAATTATAATATGAATAGATGAATAGGAACAGGTGTTTTTGGGACGTTCCCAGACAGGGATTTTGGGGACGTTCCTTAAATCCCGAAAAGGAAGATGGATATGTTAATAGAAGAATTAGAAAAAGAACTTCGGACAAGGAAAGTTAAATAGTATATATGTTTTATATGGTGAAGAAAAATTTTTACTAGAATCAGTAGTAAAAAAGATAAGAAAAAATTTTGGAGAATGTATAAATGGTATTAATTACATTAGCATAGATGAAACAAATATTTCTGAGCTAATAGCAGATATACAAACTCCAGCTTTTGGCTATCCAAAAAAATTAATTCTTGTACGAAATTCGGAAATATTAAAAAAAGAAGGAAAGAGAAAGAATCCAGAGCTTGCTAAAATTAAAACTAGTGTTGCAGAATACATAGAAAATAATATTGATGAAATTAATGAAAGTGTAATTTTAGTATTTGTAGAGGAAAATGTAGAAAAACAAAAATTATATAAGGTATTAGAAAAAAATGGTGAGGTATGTGAATTTACATATCAAAAACCAAACCAAATTATAAGAAGGTTAAAAGCTATTGCTAATGCATATAAAGTTAATGTAGCAGAAAATACATTGCAATATTTAATAGAACAATGTGGACAAAATATGCAAGACTTAATTAATGAGATAAGAAAATTAATAGAATATGCTGGTGAAGGTGGAACAATAAATAAAGCAGATATAGATTTATTGTGTACTAAACAAACACAAGCCATTATATTTAACTTAACCGATTATCTAGGAAAGAAACAAATAAAACTAGCATTAGAAGAACTAAATAATTTGCTTTATAATAAAGAGCCAATTCAAAAAATTTTAATAACATTATATAATCATTTTAAAAAATTGTATTTTACAAAAATAGCAGAAAGGTATAAACTAGATATAGCAAAGGCTTTAAATTTAAAACCGAATCAATTATTTTTAGTAAATAAATATAAAATGCAAGCAAAAAGCTTTACAGATTTAGAGATTTCTAATATCATAAAAGAACTGATAGATTTAGACTATAATTATAAGATTGGTAAAATTGATTTAAATATAGGCTTAGAAACGATTTTATGTAATAATTGTTCAAAGTAAAAAGAGGGATGATAAATGGAGTCAAACAATGAACTAATAGCAAACTTAAAAAAAGAAGTAAAAGAAGAGCTTAAAGGTGAATTTAACGAAACAGCAGTTGGCTATATACATATTTTTAACAAAAGATTAGAAGAAAAATTAAGAGAACAAGGAATAGAATATGATAAAGAAAAATTAGAACATAAACAAATAGACTAAACATAGGAGAAGATTATTATGTTAGATACTAAATTAGAAGAGAATAACGGAGAAAAAAATAATTTAAGAAGAACAATAGATGCAATAGATGGTGAAAATAATAAGGTATCATATTTAGCAAACCAAAAAGATAATGAAGAAAAATTAGAGTTTTTAAAGAATTTTACAGAAAAAGAATCTAGGGATAAAATAATAAGTAGTCTAGAACATAAAGTGTCTCCAGACTTATTTAAGATTGTCTATTTAGCTCAAAGAATGATTAAAGAATTTATAAAAGATGTGTATACAAGTACTCCGGCAGATAAATTAGAAGCCATAGAAATTACTTTTAACAGAACAAATATTATTTTTAACAAATTACCAGACAACTATAATATGGAAGTTGATGAAGAGTCTAAAACAATAACAATAGCAGAAAATAGAAGACATAATCAAAATAAATTATTAGGTTACGTTTTACATGGATATGCACATTGTTTTTCGAACATAAATAAAAGTGAAAACGAAGATGAAATATTAGAAGAAGGCAATGCAGATATTTTTGTTGATTTAGTAGTAAATAATTATATAAAAAAACATCCATTCGAAAGTTTTGGATTTCATATTGATAAAAATTATAGTATCGAAAGTGCTTATACAGAAGCAAATAGCATAATAAGAACTAGAATGTATGTATTAGAAAAGTTAAAAATTGATAAAAAAATGTTATTAGAATTTTTATTAGGAGATAAAGAAAAATATTTAAAAAACATATTTAATGGAGTTCAAAAGAATGACGAATTCAATTTAAATGAATTTTATGAAAAGAACAAATTTGCGTTACAAGACATAAACAGAGAAAGTATATATTATAGGAAAAATGCAATTTTACCAATGTATATATTACAAGAAAAAATAGTAACTGAAAATATTTTAGAAAAAGAATATAGCCAGTTAGATTTGATTAAAAAACGTTTTAATTATGAAAGAATAAATAAGATAAATGCAGATGAGCTAGATGATTTTATAAATATTATGCAAGATACAGACAGAGTAAAAGATAATTTGGCAGAATTTATAGCTACAGAGTTGGATGGATTAACAGATATGGAGAAAAGAATGTCTGCAGATAATATAATAGAAAATGTTTTAGTTATTTGCAAATATAAAAAAATAAATAATGATATTGCAAAACAAACTTTAGAGATTATCCAGTATTTAATAAATGATTTAGAAAGAAATGTAAAAATAGAAAGAAATAATGAGTTACTACAAAAGATTGGTGATTTAAGCAATAAAATAGATATAGAAGATAAACAAATAGAGGATGAATTAAAAGATTCATTATCATACCTAAAGATAAAATTAGAAATGGCAAATGGGGGAAGTCTAACTCCAGACATATTTTTTAATAGATTACAAAGTTCTTTAAAAAATGGTAGTAAGATAGAAAGAAATGAAGAATTAATAGCTTACCAAACTATTAAAGATGAATTAAATATTAGTAAAAAATAGGAGAAAGTTATGGAAAACGAATTAGCACAAGCATATTCAGAAGTATATGAAATCTTAAAATATATACCAATGGCATATCTAAATAAAATACCAAAAGATGTATTGAATATTTTTAAAACTAAAAGAGATAAAAACTATAAAGTTAATATTAATCCGAATCTTCCTTTAGAAGATCAAAAACTACATAGGAAAACATTAATATTATTATCTGTTTTAAATTTAGATTATTGGTGCGAGCCAGACGAAAGGGAAGAAATTTTAAACATATATTGGAAAAATGAGAAAGAATCTTATGTAGTATTGGATGAAGAGAATAATCTGATACCAAATTCTGCAGATACAAGTTTAGTATTATACCAAGAAGAAAGTTTTATAGAAAAAATATGGAGTAAATTAAAAAGATTCTTTAAAAGAAGTTAAAAAAATAGTATAAAATAATCTTTTTTTCTTAAAATATAAATAGGTGTTGTTTAATGCAACGGGAATTTTAGGAAAGGAAGGTTATTTTTTATGTTAGATTTTAGAACAGACCTTGCTGATGAAAGAAAAGATTTGTATAAAAAAGCAAACAATATAGAAAATGAGATTGATGGAATAGAAGCAACTGAGGAACAGATAAATAATAATATAAAAGTTACACGAGTTAAGATAATGAATGAACAAGGTGAAAGAGCATTAGGTAAAGTAAAGGGAAATTATGTAACAATAGATATGAAAAATATGAAATATATGGGAGAAGAAGAAGTCCAAAAGGCAAGTGAAATATTATGCAAAGAATTAAAGAAAATGATAGATGAATATGTAAACAAAGAACAGGAAATATTAGTTGTAGGTTTAGGAAATATATATGTTACACCAGATGCATTAGGTCCAAAAGTAATAAATGAGATAGATATTACGAGACATCTATTAAAATATGTACCACAATATTTAGATAAAAACACAAGACCAGTAAGTGCAATTTCGCCAGGTGTTTTAGGAACAACAGGAATGGAAACAGCAGAGATTTTAAAAGGAATAGTAGATAATGTAAAGCCTAAACTAGTTATAGTTATAGATAGTTTGGCTTCTAGAAGCATGGAAAGAATAAGCAGTACAATTCAATTAGCAGATACAGGAATTGTTCCAGGTGCAGGAGTAGACAATGCTAGGAAAGAGTTAACAGTAAATACATTAGGAGTTCCAGTAATTGCACTAGGAATACCAACAGTTGTAGAGACAGCAGTTGTGGTAAATGATTGCTTAGATGTTTTTATAGAAAAATTACAAGAAAAAGCAGAATCTAATGAATATTTAAATAAACTAAAAGAAGAGGATAATTATCTGGAGATAAAAGAAGCATTAATACCGAAAAATTTTAATTTTATAGTAACACCAAAGGAAATAGATTCTTTAGTAGAAAATATGAAAGATGTAGTTGCACGAGGTATTAATATGAGCTTATAGTGATTAGGAAAATGGGGACGTTCTTTTTTTTCCTATTTTTGTTTTATGGACAAGAAAAAATTGGCTAAATTGCCAATTTGCTATAAAAATCCCTATTGCAAATAGGGATTTTTAGGAACGTCCCTAGATCCCGATATAAGTTCTATTCTATTTTCAAATATGCATATCAAAGTTTTTATAAATTCATCAGGTTCTTTTTCCAAATGAATTATTATTTTCTGTGGTAAAAGAGTAAGCAAAGTATTAAGTACTATATCATTTTCTGAAAAGGAAACATCAGAAATATAATTTAAGTTAGCTAGGTCATCTGTAAATGGTATTTTTTTGTGCTTATTGTCAAGTAGTATAGAAGAAGTATTTTTATAAATAAAATGTACAGTATTTATATTAGAAGGTTTAGAATTTACATATGATTTTAGTAAATTAATAAATTCCTTGTATTCTCGATCTACTACTAATTCATTTACAAAAGTATCTACAACATAGTCTAAAATTTTCATGTAATTTGAAAGCCTAAAAAGAATAAAGCCTCTTAGAATCATGGACTTATTATTTGTAATATATTTAAGTGCTGATATATAAATATGTTCTATTCTTACTTGATATTCAACTGTAGATTTATCTGTAAGGTAATTTAAACATTTATCTAATACACTTTCTTGTTCACTTTCGGAAAAATAAAAATAATTAGATTTTATAATTGATTTTAACAATTTTTCTTCATAAAAATTTAATATTAGTGAGACCAAATTATTTGAAAGTTCATTGTAAAAGGCAGAAATATTTTCACCAGTGTAATGAATAATTATGTTTTCATATATTTTGAATTTTCTTATAGAAATACATGTGTTGGGAAAATTGAAATTATTTAGTAGATAGGCAAGTATCTTTTTGTTATTTGTCTTAATACAAAATGATTTCATAAAAAAATCTCCTTTCACATATATGTAATATTATCTACTAAATAAAGTATCATTATACATATAATATGAAAGAAGAATTGTTTTGCAACTTGTATATTAGTAATAAATCATATAATCAATTTCATCAAAGATTTTATCTTTTTTATAAATTTCTTCTAAATAGTCTGTATCAATTTTATCATTTTTCAGTTGTAAGTAAAGTTTAGTAAATCTACCAATATGATCTTTAATTCTTTTTTTAGCATAGTCTACCATTGTTTGATTTGTTATTATAAATAGCCAATCACTACTCTGAGCAAGTAAAAGTTCTCTTGCACATTGATTTAAAGCAAATCTCTTTAATTCATCTTGTTCATTAGGAAATAGATGAGCAAGTTCTACCATTCTATCTCCAGCTTTATGAAGATGTCTATGTACATAGTCATTTAATGGATTAAGCCATACATAATTGTAACCATTAGCACCCCAACTAGATCTACAAGGAGATGAAACCTGAATGTTTGGATATTTATCTATATATTCACTAGGTGTAATAAGCTTAAAATTACAATCATCATAGTAGATTTTTTTGAATAATACATATAACCAATCTGGACCTTCATACCACCAGTGTCCATATAGTTCTGCATCATATGGGCATAGAATAATAGGTGGGTGATCCATATAACTTGAGATGTCATTTATTTGTTTTACCCTACAATCAAAGAAATGACCTGTTTGTTTATATATGGAATCTTGAGCCCATTGCAAGTTATAAAAATCTTTTTGGTCTGTTTTTCCAGTAATTCTATAATATTTAATACCAGTATTAACTCTTACACCGTCATGAGCGATGTATGGTTTAATATAATCATAGTCAGCTTCGTAACCAATATCTCTGTAGAATTCTCTGTAATTATAATCACCCGGATATCCATTTATAGAACTCCAAACTTGTCTTGAAGATTCCATATCACGTCCAAATGCAATTAACCCTCCAGGGGATACAATTGGCGCGAAAGTACCATATATTGGTGTAGGGTCTGCATACAATATACCATGAGATTCTACAATAGCATATTCTATACCAAATTCTTTTAAATATTTATCTGCTTCTGGAACATAGCCACATTCAGGAAGCCAAATTCCTCTTGGTTGTTTTCCAAAATACTTCTTATATGTTTGGACACCAACAGCAATTTGAGCTTTTACTGTTTTTTCATTAACATATAAGATAGGGAAGAAACCATGTGTTGCACCACAAGTTATTATTTCTAATACACCAATATCTTGGAAATGTTTAAAAGCTTGGATTAAATTACAATTAAATACTTTTTCAAATAAATATAGATCATCAGAATATCTATTTAAATAATATTTAGATAGTCCATTTAATCTAGAATCATAAGCTGTTCTTTTTACTTCTTTTTCACAAAGTTCAATATGCTCCTTTAAATAATGAATATATTTTTTTTGAAGTAATTTATTGTCTAGCATCCAAAGTAAAGGTGGTGTCATAGACATTGTTATTCTAAATTCGACTTTTTCATCTACTAATTTTTTAAAATTTCTAAGAAGAGGAATATAAGTTTCTGACATTGCTTCGAATAACCATTGTTCCTCTAAATAGTCATCACTTTCGGGATGATGTATAAAAGGTAAGTGTGCATGTAGTACAAAACTTACATATCCTTTTACGTTTTTGCTCATTTTAATACTCCTTTAAATTATTATTTTAGTATAAACATTAATATCACCTATAAGAATTTTTCTTAAAGGTGATATTAAAAAATTCTATTTAAATCTTGAAGAACTTAAACTATTTGATGATGGATTCTGTATTTTATCAAAAGAGTCTAAATCTTCATTTTTATAAAACTTCTTATAGAAATCATTAACTTTATATACTTTTCCAATACTTTTAACAAAATTAAGAGTAGCTATATTTTTAGCAGTTACTGTATTGTCTTTTACATTTTTAAAATAAACCATTTCTTGTGTTTTCTCGAAAAGAATATGATCATTAGGAGATTCTACTTCGTTAGATGATGTTATAGGAATATAATTTTGAGTTATCTTAGTAGTTGTTTTAACTTCTGTAACTTCGCCATTATACATAACTTCGAAAGGTTTTCTTCCTAATTCTATTTTATATTTACATTTACTATCATTAACATTTAAATACCAACAATTAGCAAAATCATTTATTTCTACTTCGAAACTGTAACCTTTTGTTTCATTATGAACTATAAGTACAGGTTTTGTTTTTTCGAAAAAGTCTTCTCCATAAGTTTCTTTATATTTTTCTCTGTCTTCATCAGATATATCCCAATAGATAAATAAAGTTGTAGGTGTTTGATAAAGTAATTTAACTATTGTTTGATTATACCTGTATGGTAAATCATAATATTCTGCAATAGAGAATTCTTCACCACTTATAGTAGTTGGCTTCTTTACTGTTTCTTCTTTTTCTGTACTTTTTATAGATTCTTTAGTTAACGTTTTTACAGCCTTTTTAGTTGTTTTTGTAGCAGTTTTCTTTGCTGTAGTTTTCTTCTTTTTTGGAGTAATAGAATCTACTACTTTTTTTATAATTGTAGAATTTTTGGTTGATTTTGTAGCTGTCTTTTTTGCAGTTGTTGTTTTTGTAGATGCTTTTTTTGTAGTTGTTTTTGTTGTTTTAGGAGCTACTTTACTTGCTTGTTTTACTTCTATATCATTTTTTTCTTCTTTTGCTTTTCTTGGCATTTAATTTCCTCCTTTGTGTCAAACCATAATTAATATATATACTATATCAAAATGGAAATAAATTCAATAGAAAAAAGACAAAAATATTATAAAGAAAATACTAAAAATTATTTGACAAAAATAAAACTATAATAGATAATATAATAAGTTAAGTACGACAGATAAAACACGAAGAAACTAAGGAGGAAATATTAATGTATATATTTAATAAAATTACGGTAAATCCACAATTACCAAAAAGAGTAGGAGAATTATTAGATATTGCAAACAATTTATGGTGGTCTTGGAATTCAGAATTTTTAAGATTATTTAAAGAAATTGATTCTGACTTATGGGAAACGGTTGGAAAAAATCCAGTTAAATTTTTAAAACTAGTTTCTCAAGATAAATTAGAAGACATAGCAAAGGATGAAGAGTTTTTAGCTAAATATGATGAAGTTGTAAATCACTTTAATTCATACATGCAAACAAAAGAAACATGGTTTTCTAAAAATTATCCTAATAATGCAAACGATTTAATTGCATATTTTTCAGCTGAATATGGTATAGATGAGATAATACCAATATACTCAGGTGGATTGGGAATACTTTCTGGAGACCATTTAAAATCTGCAAGCGATTTAGGCTTACCTTTTGTTGCTGTAGGGTTATTATATAAAAATGGTTATTTTAATCAAAAAATAGATGGATATGGAACACAAAAAACAGAGTATACTAATATAGATTTAGATAATTTACCAATTTTACCAGTAAAAGATGAAAATGGTGAAGATTTAATAATAGATGTAGATTTCCCGGACAGAAAATTATATTTAAAAATATGGAAAATTGTTGTGGGAAGAATTTCTCTATTTCTAATGGATTCAGATATAGATAAAAATATAGCAGAAGATAGAGTTGTTACATTAAGACTATATGGTGGAGATCAAGAAATGAGAATAAGACAAGAAATTGTCTTAGGAATGGCAGGTATAAAGCTATTAAAACGTTTAGGATTAAACCCAAGTGTATACCATATGAATGAAGGTCACTCTGCATTCTTAACATTAGAAGTAATAAAAGATGCAATGGAGGAAAAACAAGTATCATTTGAAGTTGCGAAATCAATGTGTTCAGCAAAGACAGTATTCACAACACATACACCAGTTCCAGCTGGAAATGATATATTCCCAATAGAATTAATGGATAAATATTTTTCTAATTTCTGGCCAAAACTTGGAATCTCTCGTGAAGATTTCTTAAGATTAGGTATGAAAAATAGTCAAGGAATAGAGCAAGGATTTAATATGGGAATGCTTGCATTAAGAATAGCTGGTAAAAAGAATGGTGTAAGTAAGTTACATGGGGCAGTATCAAGAAGATTATTCTCTGATGTATGGCCAAATATTGCACCAGATGAATCACCAATAGAATATGTAACAAATGGAATTCATACATGTTCATGGCTTGCACCATCAATGAAAAAATTATTTAACCAATATTTAAAACCTTATTGGCAAGATAATATTCAAGATGACGAAACATGGAATGATATTAAAAATATTCCAAATAAAGAATTATGGGATACACATACAGATAGAAAGAAAAAATTATTTGCTTTAGTAAAAAACAATATAACAACTAGATTAAAATCTAGTGGATATAATTACGAAGAAATAAATGAAATCGTTTCTAAATTAAATCCAAATGCGCTAACAATTGGTTTTGCAAGAAGATTTGCAACATATAAAAGAGCAACATTAATATTTAGAGATTTAGAAAGATTAACACAATTATTAAACAATCCAGAAAGACCAGTTCAATTAATTTTTGCTGGTAAAGCACATCCGGCAGATAAAGAAGGTCAAGACTTAATAAAATATATTCATGAAGTTTCTATGAAACCTCAATTTAAAGGAAAGATATTCTTATTAGAAAATTACAATATAGCAATGTCAAGATATCTAATAAGTGGTGTTGATGTATGGCTTAATAATCCAAGAAGACCAATGGAAGCTTCTGGCACAAGTGGTCAAAAAGCATCTGTAAATGGCGTAATTAACTTTAGTGTATTAGATGGCTGGTGGGCAGAAGGATATAACCAAAAAAATGGTTGGACAATAGGAGACAATACAGAATATCAATCTTATGAAGAACAAGATATTGCTGATAGCGAAAGCTTGTATAATACTTTAGAAAATAAAATTATTCCATTATACTATGAAAATAAAAAAGAAGATGGAGTATCTGACAAATGGATGGAAATGTTTAAAAACTCAATAATTTCTACAGGTGGAAAATATTCAACTTCAAGAATGGTAATAGATTATACAAGAGATTATTACATGGAACTTGCTAATTTATCTAAAAATCATTATCAAAACCTAGATGAAGTAATTGATTTTACTAACTGGAAGAAGAATCTTTATGCAAGTTGGAAAGATATAAAGATTACTCAAAATAATAACTTGGATAATATAACGATAGATGCAGGCAACCAAATAGAAGTTCATTGTATTGTAGATTTACCAGAAAATATAGACTGTAATTCAATTAGAACAGAAGTATACTATGGTAAAATATTAGAAAATGGAATAATGGAACAAATTCAAACTGTTCCAATGAACTTAATAGAGCAAGATGACGAAAACAGAACATATAAATATTCTGCTAAGATTGAATTAAAAACAGGTGGTAACTATGGTTATACATTTAGAGTTATGCCACAAACAAATATGATGCTAGATACTGCTAACTTAGATTTAATTCAATGGGTAACAAGATAGAATTATGAGACGTTCCCAGAGGGATTTGGGGACGTTTCCAGAGGGATTTTGGGACGTTCCTTAAATCCCTACTAATAAAAAATGAACTTTAGTTTTCTAAAGTTTATTTTTTATTATATATTTCTTTTCTATGTCCAATTTCTAAACCTAGAACCAGTATTTCTTTATCTTGTATTTCACAAATTACTCTATAAGCTCCTATACGATATCGCCATTGTCCAGATTTATTTTCTACAAGACCTTTGCCATGCATTCTTGGATTTTCACAATTGTTTACATTTTTCTCGAGCCATCCGGATTATTAATGCGGATGTATGTTTATCTAGTTTTTTCAATTGCTTTTTTGCTCTTTCTGTGAATACAACTTTATACTTCATTATAGTTCAAGCTCCTTCTTTATTTCTTCCATACTATATGTTTTAGGATTCTTATGATATTCTTCAATGGCTTTTTCGTAACTTTTTAAGTCATATTCGTTTTCTATTTTTTCCATTACTGCATTTCTTATTAAATCAGATAAAGATATATTATTTATTTCTGCATATTTTTTTACTAACATTGTTTCTTCATCACTTAATCTTACCGAAATAGTCATATTAGCCAACTCCTTTCTAAATTTATTGTATTACATTGTATTACAATTATCAATATTATTATATTAGTATTTTCAAAAAAAGTGAAAGTATTCGGAAAATAACCCTGTCAAAATCCTTGCATAAAATACTAATATGATATAGAATAAATTCATAAAAAAAGGAAAAGAGGTATTGCCATATGAAAGATTTAAAAATAGACTTAAGCTATACAAAATTAGATGAGGAAGAATTATTAAAATATTCAAAAAAAGTAACAGATATACATAATGAATTATATAAAAAATCAGATGATGAAAAAGAATTTTTAGGATGGCTTAAACTTCCAACTGATTATGATAAAAAAGAATTCAAAAGAATAGAAAAAGCTGCTAAAAAAGTACAAAGGGATTCTGACGTATTTCTAGTAATAGGAATTGGAGGATCATATTTAGGTGCAAGAGCAGTAATAGAAGCTATGAATAGCAACTTTGCAAATGCTGTACCAGATGAAAAATCAAAATATCCAAAAGTAATATTTGCAGGAAATAATTTAAATCCTGATTATATAAATGATATTATAGAATTTATAGGTGATAGAGACTTGTCTATAAATGTTATATCTAAATCTGGAACAACAACAGAACCAGCAATCGCATTTAGAATATTCAGAGAATTTTTAGAGAATAAATATGGAATAGATGAAGCAAGAAGCAGAATTTATGTTACAACAGACAAGAAAAAAGGAGCTTTAAAACAACTTGCAGATAAAGAAGGTTATGAAGAATTTGTTATTCCAGATAATGTAGGTGGAAGATATTCTGTTTTAACAGCTGTAGGTTTACTTCCTATAGCAGTAGCAGGAATTGATATAGATAAATTAATGCAAGGTGCTTTATCTGCACAAAATAAATATGCAGAAGAAAATCTAAAGTATAATGATTGCTATAAATATGCAGTAGCAAGAAATATTCTATACGAAAACAAAAAAGATATAGAATTATTAGTAGATTATGAACCAAAATTACACTATTTCATAGAATGGTGGAAACAATTATATGGTGAAAGCGAAGGAAAAGATTTAAAAGGAATTTTCCCAGCAGGAGTAGAATTTACAACAGACTTACATTCTATGGGGCAATATATTCAACAAGGAAGACGTAATTTATTCGAAACAGTATTAAATGTAGAAAAATCAAAAACAGATATAAAAATAGAAACAGATGAAGATAATTTAGATGGATTAAATTACCTTGTAGGAAAAACATTAGACTATGTAAATAAAAAAGCTATGGAAGCAACAATTGCAGCACATGTTGATGGAGATGTCCAAAACATCTTAATAACAATGGAAAAATTAGATGAAGAGAACTTAGGACAATTAATATATTTTTTCGAACTTGCGTGTGCAATGTCTGGTAAACTATTAGGGGTAAATCCATTTAATCAACCAGGTGTAGAAGCATATAAGAAGAATATGTTTACATTACTTGGAAAACCAGGATATGAAAAATAATGATGTTAGATTCAAAAAATGGAGCATTTTAAGATAGAAACGAGAAAGGCACTATTACTGTTAAAGTAATAGTGTCTGTTTCACTAAAACAAATGTAAATATAAAAGAAAAAAGTCAGACCATAGTCTGACTAAAAAAGTGCTTGTTTGTTGCGGTGGTTAACGAGTTGCAAATTTTTTTAAATGTGTTTGTATTCCTTGTTTTATTACTGGAATAATAGAAAAAAATAACATTCCAGTACCGCCAAAGCAAACACATGCCAAGTATTCGCCTGTTTTTGAATTAGTTTCCTGAGCCAATAATATACTTGCACTGGTTAAAAATATACAAACTAAAACCTGTACAAAAATCTTTTTGTAATTTTTTTTGTTAATATTCTTTGCAATGTTTTGGCCAAATCTTGATAAGAAGGCCATTGTAATTAGTGGGATGAGTACAGCGAAAACATCTGCACCTTCCATAAATCTGGTATAATCCATATTTCTCCATTTCCCAAGCACTTTTTTAAAAAGCAAATCCCTTAGTGTAGGAATCAAATAAAACGCTTTTATAAACTTAATTATAACATAATTTACATAAAGAATCAAATTAGCACTAATTGTATAATATAATTGAAAACAGAAAAATAATGAGGTATAATATACAAGAATTAAGTATAAATATAAATAAGAAGAAAAATAAGAGGAGTAACTATGAATAATATTAAAGTGTATGCTTTTGTAGGACCATCTGGAACTGGAAAAAGCTATAGAGCACAAATGGTTGCGAATGAAAATAATATTCATTATATAATAGATGATGGGCTTTTTATAAATGATAATGAGATAATCGCAGGGGAATCTGCAAAAAAAGCACCAACTAAAATAGAGACTGTAAAAAAAGCACTATTTTTAAAACAGGAACAAAAAGATGAGATAAGGAAAGCGATAGAAAAATATAAGCCTGAGTCAATTCTAATATTAGGAACATCTGATGGTATGGTAAATAAAATAGCTGCAAATATAGGTTTACCACCAATAGAAAAAATTATATACATAGACGAAATTGCAACACCAGAAGAAATTCAAGAAGCTAGAAGAAGTAGGGTAACAGAGGGAAAACACGTTATACCTGTACCAACATTCGAGATAAAAAAAGATTTTTCAGGATTTATATTAGATCCACTTCAAATATTTAAATTTAAAGGTAGAAATGACAAACCATATATATCAGAAAAATCAATAATAAGACCAACTTTTAGTTATTTAGGAAATTTTACAATATCAGATACAGTATTTAGACAAATTATAGAATATATAGCAAAAAAAGATCCGAATATATACAATATAATAAGAACAAGAATAGATAATCAGCCAGAAGGTCCATATGTATACATAGAGCTAAGTGTTGAATATGGTGGAAATGTTAGAAATATTGTAGATAATTTTAAAAATAAAATAATAAAAGAAATTGAAAAATTAACAACGATGAGAGTACAAACAATTAAGATAATAATAAAAGAAATACATATTAATAAAGAAGAAAATAATTAGTGGAAGGTAGAAGAAATATGTCATACATAGTTGCAATAGATGGACCAGCAGGTTCAGGAAAAGGCACAATAACAAAATTAGTTGCTAAAGATTTGGGTTTAGTAAGTATAGATACAGGAATGCTATATAGATGTCATGCTTTAGCAGTACTTCAAAATAATATAGATATTTCAGATGAAGAAAAAGTAGAAGAGATATTAGAAAAAATAGATATAGATTTAAAAAATAAAAATAATAAGCAGTCAGTATTCTTAAATGGAGAAGATGTAACTAACCAAATCAGAACACCAGAAGTAACAGGAATAGTTTCTAAAACATCTAGTATTTTAGGTGTTAGAGAGAAAATAACAAAATTAGAAAGAAAAATTGGATATGAATGGTTAAAAGAAGGTAAGAACATCATAATGGAAGGACGAGATATTACTACTGTAGTTTTTCCAGAGGCAAAAGTAAAAATATATTTAGATGCGACTCCAATAGAACGAGCTAAAAGAAGATGTAGACAAAACAAAAGAAATGGAATAAATCAATCATTCGAAGAAGTCTTACAGTCAATAATGGAAAGAGATAAAAATGATATGAATAAAAAAGTGGGGGCATTAAAAAAAGCGCCAGATGCCATATATGTAGATTCAAGTAAATCAAGTGTAAATAAAATTAAACATAAAATAATAAAAATAATAAAACAAAAAACTAAGGAGAATAGAAATGAACATTATAAAAAGAATATTAAGAGTAATCGTTAGAACAGCAATATATTTATATTGCAAAGTCGTATATAGGTTAAAAGTTATAGGAAAAGAGAATATTCCAAAGGAAGGTCCAGTAATATATTGTGGAAACCATAGAAGTTATTTAGATCCTCCTTTAATTGTAGTAACAGCAGGAAGACATGTTAGGTTTATGGCAAAAGAGGAATTAACTAAAAATAAATTCTTAAAATTTTTAGGATATGTATTTGATGCTATATATGTTAAAAGAGACAATAAAGAAATAGCAGCTTTAAAAACAACATTAAAAGCTCTAAAAAATAAAGAAAGTATAGCTATGTTCCCAGAAGGAACAAGAAACGGACTAGAAAAAGGAGAAAGTGTAAAAGAAGGAGTAGCATTTTTCGTACTACAAACAGGTGCAAAGGTACAACCAGTTGGAATAGTAGGAGGAGAAAAACCTTTTAAAAGGGTATATGTTAATTATGGAAAACCATTAGATTATAGTGATAGAGTTACTAAAAAGCCTTCAAAAGAGGAGCTAGAGCAAGTAAGTAAAGAGATAATGGATAACATAATTATGTTGACAAATATCAAACAATAATATATAATATTGTCAGTTTACTGCGTATAAGGCGTTTTTCAGTTATGAAAAACGCCATTTATAAAGATAAACCAAACGAAAGAGGATGTTACAATGTAACAAAGAATTAGGAAGGTGAAATTATGTCAGAACAATTAAATTTTGAACAAATGATAGAAGAATCAATGAAAAATATTAATGTAAAAGAAACAATAGAAGGAACAATAATAAATATAAACAAAAAGGGCGAAGTGATTATAGATATTGGGTATAAAGCAGATGGAATAATTCCAAGAGATGAATACTCATATAATGAATCAGCAGATCCTAGTGAAGAATTAAAAATTGGAGATAAAATAACAGCAGAAGTAATAAAAATGAATGATGGTGAAGGTAATGTATTGCTTTCTACTAAAAGATATAAAATGAAAGAGGCTCAAAAAGAGTTAGAAGAGAAATTTAAAAACAACGAAGTTTTAGAGGAAAGAATTACAGAAATTACAGACAAAGGATTTATAATTTCAAAAGAAGGATACAATATATTTATTCCAATTTCTTTATCTGGAATAACAAGAAGCGAAAACATAAAAGATTACAAAGATAAAGTGGTTAGATTTAGATTAATAGAATGTAAATTTAGACCTAGAAGAATAATAGGGTCAATAAAAGCAGTTTTAGATGAAGAGAAAAATAAGAAAATAGATAAATTCTGGAATGAAGCAGAAGTAGGCAAAAAATATAAAGGAAAAGTTACAAGTATAAGTACATATGGAGCATTTGTAGATTTAGGAGCAGTACAAGGGTTACTACATATTTCTGAAATTACATGGAATAGAAATACACCACCTAATGAAATACTAAAGGTAGGACAAGTAATAGATGTAATAGCAATAGATGTGGATAAAGAAAATAAAAGAATTAAATTATCTTATGCAGAAAAGGGACCAGACCCTTGGAAATCTGTAGAAGGTAAATATAATATAAATGACATTTTAACAGTAAAAGTAGTTAAAATGATGCCTTTTGGAGCTTTTGTAGAACTAGAGCCAGGAATTGAAGGGTTAGTACATCTTTCTCAAATATGCGAAAGAAAAATAACAAAACCAGAGGAAGAACTAAGAATAGGACAAAAAGTAAATGCAAAAATAATTGATATGGATTTAGAAAATAAAAGAATCGAATTATCAATAAGAGAATTAGAAAATACATCAAATGAATATAAAGAATAAAGGAGTAATAAAAATGATAAACGAAAATATTAGAAACATAGCAATCATAGCACACGTAGACCATGGTAAAACAACATTAGTAGATGCATTATTAAAGCAAAGCCATGTATTTAGAGACAACGAAAAAGTTGACGAGAGAATTATGGATTCTAATGCATTAGAAAAAGAAAGAGGAATAACAATTCTTTCTAAAAATACAGCAGTTATGTATAACGGTGTAAAAATAAATATAGTAGATACACCAGGACATGCTGACTTCGGTGGAGAAGTGGAAAGAGTTTTAAAAACTGTTGATGGAGTTTTATTATTAGTAGATGCATTCGAAGGACCAATGCCTCAAACAAGAGAGGTTTTAAAGAAAGCGTTATCTTTAAATTTAAAACCGATAGTTGTAATAAATAAAATAGACAGACCAGGAGCAAACCCATCAAAAGTATTAGACCAAGTACTAGAATTATTTATAGAATTAGATGCAACAGACGAACAATTAGAATTCCCAGTAATCTATGCTTCAGCTAAAAATGGAATTGCTAAAATGAACATGGAAGATAGCAGTGATAATATAAATTGTATATTCGAAACAATTATTAAGGAAATAAATCCACCAGCTTGTGATGAAGAAGGACCTGTTCAAATGCTAGTATCTAATATTGACTATGATGAATTCATAGGAAGAATGGCTATAGGTAGACTAGAAAGAGGAATATTAAAAGTTAATGATCCAGTAGTTATTTGCAAAAAAGATGGAAAAATGGAAAATGCAAGAATAGGAAAAATTTATACACATATGGGACTTAAAAAAGTAGAAGTTCAAGAAATAGGTGCAGGTGATATTATCGAATTATCTGGTATTCCAGACATTAATATTGGCGAAACAATATGTGATGTAGAACACCCAGAAAAAATAGATTTTGTAGACATAGACGAACCAACAGTTACTATGACATTTAGTGTAAATGATGGACCTTTAGCAGGTAAAGAAGGAAAATTCATTACTTCAAGACATTTAAGAGATAGATTATTTAAAGAGCTTGAAAGAAATGTAAGTTTACGTGTAAGCGAGACAGATTCTGCAGATTCATTTGAAGTAGCTGGACGTGGAGAATTACATCTATCTGTATTAATCGAAACAATGAGAAGAGAAGGATATGAATTCTTAGTATCTAGACCTAAAGTTATTATTAAAGAAATAAATGGTGTAAAATGTGAACCAATCGAAAGACTTGTAGTTAATGTTCCAGATGATTGTATAGGAACTGTAATAGAAAAGTTAGGAAAAAGAAAAGCAGAGATGCAAAATATGGAACCAGCAGAGGCAGGACACACTAAAGTAGAATTCAAGATACCATCAAGAGGATTAATCGGGTATAGAACAGAATTTATGACAGATACAAAAGGTAATGGTACTATGAACCATGTATTCGAAGATTACGAACCATACAAAGGAACAGTTGTTGCAAGAACAAGAGGAACAATCGTAGCTTTCGAAGCCGGAATATCTATAACATATGGATTATATAATGCCCAAGATAAGGGTGATTTATTCATTGGGCCAGGTGTAGAAGTATATGAAGGTATGATTGTAGGTATAAACTCAAGACCAGAAGACTTATCTATAAATGTATGTAAAGAAAAACATCTAACTAATACAAGAGCCTCAGGTTCTGATGATGCTTTAAGATTAGTACCACCAATTCAAATGTCATTAGAAAAATCTATAGAATTTATTCAAGATGATGAATTAGTAGAAGTAACTCCAAAGAGTATTAGATTAAGAAAGAAAATACTAGATACAAAAACTAGAGAAAGAGAAGCAAGAAGAAAAGTTAAAGAAGATTAAAAATAAGATAAAAAGGGATTTGGGGACGGTCCTTTTTTCCCTTTTTTGTTTTCGAATAGGGATTTAAGGAACGTCCCTATTTTTTAAGGAGAAGCTATATGAACGAAATAGAGTTAAAAATAATAAAAGAAAAAGCTTTAGAAGACCATATTCCGATAATTATGGATGATACTTTAGAAGTAATAGATAAAATTTTAAAAGAAACGAAACCAAAAGCAATATTAGAGATAGGAACTGCTGTTGGGTATTCTGCTATGTGCTTTTCAAGATATTTAGCTGAAGGTGGTAAAATAGATACGATAGAAAGAGAACATGAAAGAGTAGAAGAGGCAAAGGTGAATATTCAAAAAGTAGGAGTAGCAGACAAGATTAATATTTTAGAAGGAGATGCAGTAGAAATATTGCCTACCTTAGATAAAAAATATGATGTTGTATTTATAGATGCTGCAAAGGGAAAATATCCATTCTTTTTAGAACAAGCTAAAAGAATGTTAAACAAAAATGGAATTATTTTTGCCGACAATATTTTATATAAAGGTTATGTAATGAGTGATTATAACAAACATAAACAAAGAACTGCAGTAAGAAATCTACGCGAATATATAAAAGAAGTAACAGAAGATGAAAATTGTACAACAGAAATATTAGAGGTTGGAGATGGGCTTGCAATAAGTAGATTTTAAAATATAGTGTTAAAGAAAAAAGACGTGATTTTAATTTTAATCACGCCTTTTTATTTTATGAGAATTTTATTTTATAAAAATTTTTTTGGTTTATGCAGCTCCCAGTTAGGCTGGGAAGAAATTTATGGTTATCTTAATTGTATAGCTCTCATTTGCATAAAATCGTCGAAGTTTATACCAAAATAATATTTGAAATTGGACTCGAAACTATCTAAGACTAAAATATCTTTTCTAGAATTTTTGTCAAATTCAAAATGCATATATTGTGGCAAGAAAAACATAGCTGAATTTACGCTTTCTATTTTTTCTAAAAATAAGTCTCTATTGTTTTTATATACCGAAGAATGACCAGCTGTGCCATTTTTTTCGGTCTCTCTCATTCTAAATGTTTTTATTTGTGTTTCACGATAAAATTTAATATCTTTATCTGGAACATGAACAATACGAGTTGTATGTAATGATGAATAACCATTTTTTTTAGGTTCTGCTATATAATCTTTTCTTTTTCTAAAAAGTTCAGTTACATTTGGATCATGTGTAATTAAGAAATTTTCCATTTCGTAAGCTTTTTGAATTAATAAATCTTCATCTGTTTTACCATCTACAGCTAAGATAATTATTTTGTCTCCAAATATATCTAAAGCTTCACCTTTTTTATCTAATTTTTCTATATAGTTATGTTTAGATTTTACCCTAGACATAATATAAAAATCTACGTTTTTAAAAGCAGCTTTTAAACTTGCATTTTCTGCTTCTAGATTTTGTATATAGTATTTAAGATAATCATTTTTATATGTATCATATAATCTTATTAGATTATTTCTATTATCTAAAGCTGTCCTTTGTTCTGGACTTAAAATAAATTGAGCAAGTCCAATTCTTTGCGCGGGAACAGCAAGAACCTCGCTACTTTCGTCAGATTCTAATGAGTTTGTCTTTTGAGACAATGATATCACCTCTATAATAAGTATATTTGCGCGCGAAGAATATTATACCAAATTTTACTAAAAAGAGCAATAAAAAAGGGTATAAATCGTTCGACCTATACCTTCAAAATTCGACATTATAATATACCTAGATACTTTAAACTAGAGAAAATAGTATCTACAATTAAAATTATTGGCATTAAATATATAAGGACTTTTAAAATATAGGTCGGAATAGCAGATAAAGATTTTTCTATTTTCTTAGAGAAAAATGGATGAATATGATTAATAAATAATAATCCGATAAATCCCCATGCTATTGTATATAAAATACTAATTCTACCATTCAAATTAAAAAAGTCATATGTATAATCCCACCATTTGGCAGCAAAAATCGCATCTAATGCAAACCCTACTACATATTCAAATGCGGAGAAAATGAAAGCCGAAGCTAAAAATAATTTAATAGAATTTTTTTTATATTGGCTAATAAACAAAATCATTAAAATTGCTCCAAACCCATAAATAGGACAAATAGGACCAACTAAAAATCCACGGTTTGTGAAATGACCTAATACAAGTAATGAGTAGAATGTTTCCATTAGCCATCCAATAAATGAGTAAAGGAAAAAGTATAATATTATATATTGTGTATCTGTTAATTTCTTTTTTACAATTAAAGCTTTTGACGCTTCCATAAAAAACCCCCTATAACAAATGTAGGAGGTAATATATTTAAATTTCATTAATAGCATTTCGTATAATATTTGCACTAGTTTCGAATTTATGAATTTCCTCTTGGTTTAAAGTCATAATTCCAGTTTTTTCGACACCATTTATTCCAATAACAGAAGGTGTACTAATAAATATTTTTTGAACTGGGTCATAAGAAGAAACGCATATAATTGCTTTTTCATCTGCTATGATTGCACTAGTTATTCTTGTTAAAGCAGAAGCTATTCCAAAACAAGTGTAATTCTTCTTTTGAGCAATTTTAAAACCAAAGTTTCTTGTTTCGTATTCTATATTTATCATATCTTCGTGTGATAGATAGTTAGAAATTGGTTCTAAACCGATTTTTGCATTGCTCCAAGGAACAAACTGACTATTTCCATGTTCACCAATAACATAAGCATGTACGCTTTTTGGTGAAATATCAAGTCTATTTGCAATAATATTTTGAAGTCTTGCAGAATCTAATGATGTTCCAGAACCAATAATTTTATTTGAATTTAGTCCTGAATATTGCCAAGTAAGATATGTCATAACATCTAGTGGGTTACCTGCGACAAGTATAATTCCATTAAACTTTGTAGTTGCAATACTTTTAACAATTTCTTTAAAGATATTACTTGCATTATGCAAATCTTCCATTCTAGATGAAATATTTGCTCTTTGGCTAACACCAGCTGTTATACATATAATTGATGCATCATTACATTCTTCATATGTTCCAAACTTGATTTTAGAAGAAGTGTTAGTAAGTGGTATACAATTTAGTAAATCTAATGCTTCCCCTTCAGCTTTTTGCATATTAATGTCTATTAATACGATTTCATGTATATTTATATTAGAACTTAAAAGTGAATAGGCATAACTAACCCCAACGTTACCAGTACCTATTATAACTACTTTATTTTTCATTTGTAAGAGACCTCCTAATAATTTGTCTGCCAATATAGTATATAGCAAAATGGCTCTGCTGTAAAGATATTAAGATAATTTTAATATATTATATCTTAATAATTCATAAATAGTATTGCTAATAGAATAAAAAAATTGTACAATCATGAAAAATATAAAAAAGGGGGATAACCATGATTAAATTAGAAAATATTTCTAAGTCATATGTAAAAGGAAAAAAATCTGTAGATTCCCTAAACTTAGAAATAAAAGATGGAGAAATTTTTGGCTTTTTAGGTCCAAATGGTGCAGGAAAAACAACAACTATCAAGATGATTACAGGCATATTAAATGCTGATGAGGGAAGAATATTGGTAGATGATAAAGATATAAAAAAGGAGAGTATTTCTGCTAAGAAAACTATAGGCTTTGTGCCAGACACACCAGATATATTCTTAAAACTTAAAGGAATAGAATATTTAAATTTTATGGGAGATATTTATGAGGTCCCAAAAGAAATAAGAAAACAAAGAATAGAAGAATTAACAAAGAAATTTGAGATATATGATAATTTAAATGAAGAGATGCAAGGCTATTCACACGGAATGCGTCAAAAAATAATATTATGTGGTGCTCTTTTAAATAATCCAAAAAACTGGATATTAGATGAGCCAATGACGGGCTTAGATCCAAAGGCATCTTATGACTTAAAAGAAATGATGAGGAAACACGCAAAGGAAGGTAATTGTGTTTTCTTTTCTACACATGTTTTAGAAGTTGCAGAAAAATTATGTGACAGAGTAGGAATTATAAATAAGGGGAAATTAATTTTTGTTGGAACATTTGAAGAGATGAAGACAAAACTAAAAGACAATGGAACTTTGGAAGAATTATTCTTGGAGATTACACAAGATGAATAAGATTAGTTCACTTACAAAAGTTCTCCTTAAAAATTCCTTCCAAAAATATAGTGAAAATAATAAAAAAACAAGTCAAATAGGAAAAGTGATACTTTACGGAATTTTACTAGTCTATTTAATGGGAATATTTGGATTCCTTTCATATGGGTTAATTACAACATTACAGCAAGTGCATCAAGAAGCAATGTTTATTGGAATATTTTTATTAGGACTAGCATTGCTTACAATAATACAATCAATTATATCAGCAACAAATGTATTCTATTTTTCAAAAGATTTAGATTACATTTTGCCATTACCATTAAAACCAAGAGAAATATTAATTTCAAAATTAAATGTAATATTAGTAACCGAATATGTAATGGAGTTAATATTTGCGGTAGCCCCAATAACTGTTTATGGAATTCTTACATCAGCAGGTGCGATGTATTATATAGTTTCTTTATTGGTATTAATAATATTTCCGATAATTCCAATCTTAATCGCAACTTTTATAATAATGATTATAATGAGTTTTTCAAAAGGTGTAAAAAATAAGGATAGATTTAAATTAATAGCACCATTATTAGGAATTATATTAGCACTTGTACTTTCATTTGCTTTTTCGGGAACATCAGAATTAAGTGAAGCGGATTTATTAAAGGCATTAACACAAGCTAATAGTATGGTAGAAATGGTTAGGGATAGTTTACCTATTATAAAACCAGGAATTAATGCGATAGTAAATTCAAGTTTTATTGAATTTTTAAAATTGCTAGGAATTACAGCAATATGTTATATTGTATTTATATTAATAGGAAATAAACTTTATTTTAGAGGGGCAGTAGGAAATTTAGATTCAGGAGCAAAGAAAGGGAAAAATATTACTGGTAAAGATATAAAAATAAATTTAGTAGGGAAATCATATGTTGCTAAAGAATTTAAAATGTTATTTAAAAATCCGATATTTTTTGTGCAATGCGTATTGCCATCTGTATTAATGCCAGTAGTATTTTTGGGAATATTTATTGTAAGTATAAATAGTAATAATTCACAAGAAGCAATAAGTGAATTCCAAAATGTATTAAGTGGTTTTATAGAGACTCCAATTGGATTGGCAGCAATTCTTGCGCTTACAGAATTTTTAACAAGTATGCTTTATATTGCTCCAACAGCTATATCAAGAGATGGACAAAATGCAATATTTATGAAATATATACCTGTTCCATATTATAAACAACTAGTTTATAAAGGAATTCCGAATGTGGTTTTTGGAACTATAACATCAATAATTGTTTTAGTATTTGTTTATGTAGTAGCAAAAACATCAATTTTATTTTTATTAACAGCTTTTGTATTAAATTTAGTTTTATTAATTTTACAAACAATATTAATGGAATTAGTTGATTTAAGAAAACCAAAATTAGAATGGTCAACTGAATATGCGGTAGTAAAACAAAATATGAATTTATTATGGCCTTTTGTATTAAATTTATTAGAAATTGGAATAATATTTATAGTATCTATACCATTAAGTTTTACAAATTATTTAATAACAGCTGTAATTTTAGCGTTGCTACATATTATAATTACTTATTTTGTAAATAGATACATTTATAATAATCAAGCTAAATTATTTGACAAAGTAAGCTAGTAAACTAAGGAGGAAAAGATGAATATAGGAATTGACCTTGATGGTGTATTAACTAATTTTAATGAATTTTGTATGAGTTATGGAACAAAATATGCTTCTGAAATAGGCAAGGGAAAGATTGTAAATTCCAAAGGATATGAGAGTATAGAAATTTTTAGTTGGGATATACAAACAGACATGCAATTTTGGGAAAAATATAACTCGAAGTATGCTGAAGAAGAGAAGCCTAGACCATTTGCAAAAGAAGTATTAGATAAACTTAAAGCAGATGGACATAATATATATATTATTACAGCGAGAGCTAGTGAATTTGAAGATATAGAAGCACAAAGTAAGATGCAGGATATGGTGAAAAATTGGTTTGTAAACAATGAATTATATTATGACGAATTAATTTTTTCTACAGTTAATAAATTAGAAAATTGTAGAGAAAATAATATAGATATAATGATAGAAGATAGCCCACACAACATAAAACAACTTGCGGAGTTTTTGCCAATTATGTGTTTTGATACAAGATATAATAAGAATTGTGAAGGTAGGAATATAATTAGAGTATATAGTTTTTATGATATATATGAAAAAATAAAAGAATTTGAAAAAACAAAGAATCCAACTGAATAAGTTGGATTTTTTTGATGTAGGCTATGTTAAATTACTAATGAATGTGCTGTTACTATTGTGTTAAATAATAGTTAATTTAAATTTTCTCTTTATAAATTTAGTTATTTCTACTAAGATAACCGGTAATATAGATAATCCTATTGTTATAATCCATTCTATTGGTTTTAAAATAGTCAAACTAAATATATTTCTGACTATTGGAACAAATAAAATAATTAGTAATAATACAAATGAAGATGCAAGTGCAAAGAATAGATATTTGTTATGACCATTTCCTTTTGCAAAAATAGAGTCTGTATTAGATCGTTGGTTAAATGCGTGTAGCATTTGTGAAATTGCTAAAACGCAAAATGCCATAGTTTGACCTACAATATAGCTATCTGTAGTATATCCTATTAAAAATGCAGAAATTGTAGCAATTGTTATAAAAAGACCATGTAAAATGACTCTAGCAACTAATGATTTTTCAAAAAGAGTACCAGATTTTACAGGTTTTTCTTTCATTATGTTTTTGCTTGCTGGGTCAACACCTAATGCTAAAGCAGGAAGTGAATCTGTTGCTAAGTTTATACATAAAATGTGTATTGCAAGAATTGGTGGATCCCAATTTAATAAAGTTGCAATAAATAATGTTAAAATTTCTGCAATATTACCAGCTAATAAAAATTGAATTACCTTTTGAATATTTTTATAAACTCTACGACCTTCTTTTATGGCATAAACAATAGTAGTAAAATCATCATCTAATAAAATCATATCTGAAGCATCTTTTGCAACATCAGTACCATTAATTCCCATTGATATACCAATATCAGCTTTATTAAGTGCAGGTGCGTCGTTTACACCATCACCAGTCATGGCAACGATTTCTCCGCTTCTTTTTAAAGAATTTACAATTCTTAATTTGTGGTTAGGAGATACTCTAGCAAACACAGAAGTGTTTTGGACGATTTTGTCTAATTCATTATCAGTCATATTATCTAATTCTGCTCCAGTGATTGCGGTTGTATTTTCTTCATATATTCCAAGCTCTTTTGCAATAGCTTTTGCTGTAATTACATGGTCACCTGTAATCATAATGGTTCTAATTCCTGCATCTTTACACGTTTTTATAGAATTTGGAACTTCAAGCCTTGGTGGATCGATCATACCTACAATACCAATAAAAGTTAGATTATTTTCTATATTCTCATTTTCTGCTGGAACTTTATCAAGCATTTTTTTAGCAAAACCTAAAACTCTTAAAGCCTCAGAGGATAGAGAATTATTTACACTAAGTATTTTTTCTTTATATACAGTGGTTAAAGGTTCTATACCAGTAGTTGTAAGAACTGTATCACATACGCTTAAAAGCTCATCTAAAGCGCCTTTTACATATGCTGTTATAGTTCCTTCTATGTTATGAACTGTAGTCATACGTTTTCTGTCAGAATCAAAAGGTTGTTCATAAATTCTTTCATAGCTTCTTTCTAGTTCCTCTTGATTAATTTTAAAATAATCTCTACCAAGCAGTAAAAGGGCACCTTCTGTTGGGTCACCAATAATCATATTGTTATTTTTCTTGTCAAATGTTGCATCATTGCATAAAAGACCAGAATATATTAACTCTTTATATGATTCTTTATTTTGTATATTAGTTATAGTAATGGCAGAGCCAGTTAAAATGTCATCCATAGTGGCTAATTTTTTTACAACCATTCTGTTTTGTGTAAGAGTTCCAGTTTTGTCAGAACAAATAACAGTACTACTACCAAGTGTTTCGACAGCAGGAAGTTTTCTAATTAAGGCATTTTCTTTTGCCATACGTTTTACTCCAAGAGCCATAACTATCGTGGCAGTTGCAGGTAAGCCTTCTGGTATTATAGAGATTGCAAGTGAAATCGCAGTCATAAATAATGGAAGAATAGGTCTTTTATAGAGTAGTCCGATTACAAATATAATTACGCAAACGATTAAACCTACAATACTTAATGTTTTACCAACTGCAGAAAGTTTTCTTTTTAAAGGGGTATCAAATTCATCATTATTATTAAGAAGAGAGGCGATATGTCCAACTTCTGTATTCATACCTGTAGCAGTGACAACTCCAATACCTCTACCATAAGTAATAAGTGAAGAAGTATATGCCATGTTAATTCTATCTGCTAAAAAACAATCAGCAGTTAAAACTTCATCAGCATCTTTTTCTACAGGAACGGTTTCACCAGTTAAAGCAGATTCTTGAATTTTTAAATTTGCACTTTCTAAAAGTCTCATGTCAGCTGGTACTACACTTCCTGCATCTAAAATTACAATATCTCCAACTACAATTTCAGAAGCTGGGATAATAACTTCTGTGTTATTTCTAATAACATGAGCTGTAGGAGCACTCATACTTTTTAAAGCTTCTATAGATGCTTCAGCCTTTTTTTGTTGAATAACACTAATTATAGCATTTAAGAAAACTATAAACATAATTACATAGCCTTCTACAAATTCATCCAAAATAAAAGATAAAATACTTGCTAAAATAAGAATTATAATCATAGGATCTTTTAGTTCATATAAAATCAATTTAAAAATACTTTTTCTTTTCTTTTTAGAAAGTTCATTAAGCCCATAAATTTTTTGTCTACTGCGAATTTCTTCTTCACTTAATCCATAGTCCGAAGTTTTTAACTTTTCCAATACTTCTGACGAAGAAAGCGAATGCCAATTTTCTTGTTCCAAGTAAGAAACACTCCTTTCATAAATAAGTATAACCAAATTATAACAATACTAACAAAAAAATAAAATAAATATTGCAATTTATTAAAAATATTATTAAGATAGGTGAAAAGGAAAAAAGAAAAAGGAAAAGGAAAAAGAAAGAGGGATATGGGGACGGTCCTAAAATCCCTATATAAGAAAAGCTGGATTTATATATATAATTAAAGTAGTAGTTAACGGAGGAAGTAATGAAAAATAAAAAAGAAAAAACAAATAAGAAATTTACGATTTTAGGAATGAGTATTTGGAGAGTTTTAGCGTATTTTATAATTTATAGTATTTTAGGATATTTAATTGAAACATTATTTGGATTAGTTACAAAAGGTGTTATAGAAAGTAGACAGAGCTTTTTATATGGCCCATTTTGCGCTATATATGGGTTAGGAGCTGTCATAATGATTGGACTTTTACAATATTTTAAGAAAAATAATTTTACATTGTTTTTTGGTGGCTTTTTAGTTGGATCTGTAGTTGAATATTTAGTAAGTTTATTTGGAGAGATGATGCTACATGTAAAGTGGTGGGATTATTCGAATATGCCACTTAATATAAATGGTAGAATATGTGTTTACTTCTCTATATTTTGGGGAATCCTTGCAATCTTTTTAATGACATATATTAATAAAAAGGTAGATAAAGTATTAATTTCGTTAAAAGAAAAAATAAATATAAAAGTTTTAAAGACAGTAACTATACTAACAATTATTTTTATGGCTGTTGATTGTATATATACAGGAGTTGCATTAAGAATGTTTTATGCGAGAATTGAACATAGTGGTTTAATTAAAATGCAAAACGGAGAACAATATTTGTTAGATTATGAAGAAATACAAAACAGGCCTGGTGTAAAAGAATTTATGGAAAAATATTTAAGTGACGAAAAAATGCTTAAGACATTTCCAAATTTAAAAGTTACAGATATTAATGGAAATATTGTGCTTGTAAAGGATGTTTTTCCAGATATACAACCTTACTATGTTAAATTGTTTACACCAAAACAGGTACAAAGAATTAATGTAGAACAACAGAATTAGTAATTTTTTTAAAGGAGCTATATATGGAAGAAAAGGAAATAATAGAGATAAATAAAAATGGATGGAACGAATTAGTAAGAAGTGGAAAGAATTACTCTAATACATCATTACCAGAATATGGACCATTTATGAGAAATGAAGAATATTTTAATATATTTAAAGATGTAAAAAATAAAAAAGTTTTAGAGTTAGGTTGTGCTAAAGGCGAAAGCTTAAAATATTTACAAACTAAAGGTGCAAGCGAAGTTTGGGAAATAGATATATCAGAAGAGCAGATAAAATATGCAAAAAATAATGTGCCAACTGGAAAATTTTTTGTTTCAGCAATGGAAGATAACCCTGGTATTCCAGAGAATTATTTTGATTATTGTTTATCTTTATATAGTATAGGTTTTTCATCAAGTTTAGAAAAAACACTAGCACTTGTTTCAAGCTACTTAAATAAAGACGGAAAATTTGTGTTCTGTTGGACACATCCATTCTTTAACTGTTTAGGGATAGCTAAGGATAAAGTTGTAATAAGGAAATCATATAATAATGAAGCTCTTGCTAATATAACAAAAGGTGAAGACAAGATACCTATGGTACAATATAATTTTAAAATTTCTACAATTATAAATGCAATGATTAAATCAGGATTAACAATCGAAAAAATGATAGAAGATAAGCCAATTCAAGAAAATCATATTGGAAATTATAAAAGTAATTTTTGGGATAAACGAAAAATAGATAGTGCTCCAACTACGTTAATAATTATTGCTAAGAAATAAAGAGGTGTAAAATGGAAAAGATTGCATTAATAGCAGATATACATTCAAATATAGTAGCATTAAAAGCGGTATTAGAAGATATAGAGAGTAGAGGCATAACAAGAATATTTTGCTTGGGAGATATTGTACTAAAAGGTTCATCACCATGCGAAACATTGGATTTAATAAGAAACAAATGCGAAGTAGTTATAAAAGGAAATTGTGACAATTATGCAGTAAATCCTAATTATAAAAATCCGAATGAAAACCATTTATATCATAGAAGATGGTATAATAATATTTTAGGTGAAGAAAGAATAGAATATTTAAGAAATTTACCTATGTATAAGGATTTATATGTAAGTGGAACTTTAGTAAGAATGTTTCATGCTAGTAAAAATGATTTAGATTATAGAGTGTTCGATATTTCAAGTGTAGAAGAAAAGATGAAATTATTCGAAGATGAATCAAATATTCCAGACATTGTATTTTATGCTGATATTCACAAGCAGTATTTACAAAAAATTGTAAATAAAACTTTAATAAATGTTGGAAGTGTAGGAAATGCTTTAGAAATATCAATTCCGAATGATGAAGCTATAGATATGCAAGAGATTACCCAAGCACATTACTGCATTATTGAAGGTGAAGTAGGAGCTAAAGAGAAGAAGGCTTTATCAATTCAATTTGTAAGAGTGCCATATGATATAAATAAAGAGCTAGAATTAGCTAGAAAAGCTAATTCACCAAGTTTAGAAAAATATGAGTTGGAATTAACTAAAGCAAAATATAGAGGAAAAAATAAATAATTGAAATTAGGAAAAGAAAATATGGAATTTAATGAAATAAGAAAAGAAGCAAATAAAAAAGTTTTAGAAATTATGAGTATAATAAATACAGGTAATAATTTTGAGTATTTTAGTGATTTAGATTCTATTCAGTATAGAATAAAATCAGATAATAGCATTATTGCTAAAATGCAAAAGGTCGGAGATAACATATATAATGTATATGATCTTATTGGGATAAGGTATATTTTTAATGATTTAACTAATTACAAACAGCTTAAAGATTATATAGTAAATAATCCAAACTTTGAAATAGTAGAAATAAAAAATTATTTACAAGATGGTCATCCAGAAGATCCAAATTATAAAGCATTGCATATTAGAATGAAATATCATAACTTTCCATGTGAAGTAGAATTTATGGATGTTAAGATGGCTGAACATGTAGTAAAAACACATGCAGAGTATAAAAATGGTTTGCTAAAGTAAGCTAGTGAGGATGGATGCAAATAATGAAAAATTAGAGAATTTGATAATTAAAGAATAGAAAAAATATTTATATAAAAGAAGATAACTATATAGACAAACTGATATAAACTTGCTATAATACAATGTGATTTAATTTTTTGATATAAACGGAGGATTTTATCATGGATGTGCGGAAATTTGTAGGAACATCTTTTGAAGATGTTGCAACTGAATTGTCTAACATGATTAGGCAAGAGTACACCAATCATTTGGAGTTTTTAAGAGACAATGCAATTACGGACAGGGAGGAGCCTAAATACTGGGAAAAAAGATTGCTTGCAGAACCATCAATTGTAAGTACACGTGTATATGATAAGATAATGAGGGTTATGCAAGATCCAGATCAGTATAGGGAGTTATTAAAGAAAAGATTCCCATGGAGTAAGCCGGTAATTAGGATTACAAGGGTATCTAGTTTCTTTGAGGGGATTTTCCCTGGACCGCAAAATGCTATTCCAAAAAATGTAGAGTGGCTGATAAACGTAAGAAAGCTGTCACTCGAAAAAAGAGTATACTCAAAGTATACTAATTGTAATTAGTAAATCTTCCAACCAGTTCGCTGGAAATATGTAAGCAAGGAGCCTTATAGCAGAATGCTATTGGGCTTCTTTGTCGTTTTAAATGGAAGTGCATTGATTTTAAAAATACATACTGATATAATAATCCAAACAAAGGAGGAAATTATGGAAAATAAATTTGAATGGAAATTCACAGATATTTATAAAACAAAGGAAGATTATAAAGAAGATATTAAAAAGGTAAAAGAAAAACTAGAAGAAATCGTTCAATATAGAGGAAAATTAAAAGATTCATCAGAAAATATATATAAATGCTACAAAATATATGAAGAAATAGTAGAAATGGATTGCAAAATATATGCATACGGAATGTTACAATATCATAGAAATATGACAAATCAAGAAGCTGTAGAACTATTTAAAGAAGCAGAAGAATTAGATAATAAAATTGATGAAAAGACAGCATTTATGGTACCAGAGCTTACAAATATGGACACAGCTACATTAGAAAAATACATGAAAGAAGATAAAAGTTTACAAAGATATTCAAGAAGAATAACTGAAATTATAGAAAACAAAAAACATATATTAAGTAAAGAAATTGAGGAAGTGCTATCTAAATTTTCTGATACATTTAATGGATGTGAAAATGCATACAGTGTATTAACAAATGCAGAAATTAAATTTCCATCTATTAAAGATTCAAACGGAAAAGAACTAGAAGTAAATGAAGCTGAATATTCTAAATTATTAGAAAATAAAGATAGAGAAGTAAGAAGAAAGGGAGCTATAGCATTAGTATCAGAATATGGTAAATATATAAATACAATAACAGAACTATATTTAAATACAGTAAAACAAGATACAAAGATTGCTAAATTAAGGAATTATAAAAGTTCATTAGAAAAAGCAGTATTGGACGACGAGGCAACAGTAAAAGTTTATAATACTTTATTAAAAACAGTTAATGAACATATAGAAATAAATCATGAATATACATCATTAAAAAAGAAACTTTTAAATTTACCAGATATTCATATGTATGACATGAGCATAAATCCATTTAATCAAATAGATACTACAATGAATATAAAAGATGCTGAAGAACTAATTTTAAAAGCTTTAGCACCACTAGGAACTGAATATGTAAATAAACTAAAAGAAGCATTTAATTCAAATTGGATGGATGCGTACCAATCTCCAAACAAAAGAGGAGGAGCATATAATATGCCAGTATACGGAGTTCATCCATATGTACTTTTAAATTATACAGGTACAAATTTTGATGTATCATCAATCGCCCATGAGTTTGGACATGCAATGCATTCATACTATTCAGACAAAAATCAAAATGTGTTAGAACATAGCTATACTCTTTTATTAGCAGAGATAGCCTCAACCGTAAATGAAATTTTACTTGCACAATATAGACTAGATAATTCAACAGATAAACAAGAAAAAATAGCGCTATTATATGACAGAATAGAAACAGTAAAAAGTACATTATTTACACAAGCTATGTTTGCAGAATTTGAACAAGAAGTACACTCAAGAATAGAAAATGGAGAAATATTAAATGCAGAAAAACTAGGAAATATATATGTTGATTTATGCAGAAAGTATTATGGTGAAGACCTAGTTATAGACGAATATAACAAATACAATTGGACTAGAGTAAATCATTTCTTTAGATGTTTTTATGTATATAAATATGCAACAGGTATATCTTGTGCAATAGACATAGCAAGTAGAATTTTATCAGGAGAAGAAGGCTTAGTAGAAAAATATATTAATATGCTAAAAATGGGAGGAAGTAAAAAATCATTAGATATTTTAAAAACAGTAGGAATAGATTTAGAAGATAGCAGAACATATGAAAATGCACTTAAATTTTACAAAAACGATATAGAAAAATTAGAAGAATTAATATAGGGAAAAGAGAAATGTCTTCAAATCCCCGAAGAGGGAAAAAAGGACCGTCCCCAAATCCCGAGGAATGTCCTAAAATCCCGATGTTTCTAAATCCCGAAGGAGATAAAATGAGCGAAGTTAAATGGACAGAGGAGCAAAGTCAAGCTATACACGAAAAGGGTTCTAATATATTGGTTGCTGCAGCAGCAGGTAGTGGTAAGACGGCTGTTTTAGTAGAGCGAATAATTAATAAAATAATTGAAGAAGAAATTGATATAGATAAATTATTGGTTGTGACTTTTACAAATGCTGCTGCAAGTGAGATGAGAGAAAGAATATTAAATGCAATTTATAAGAAGATAGAAGAAGAACCAACTAATTTACGTCTACAAAAGCAAATTACGCTTTTAAATAAATCAAATATTTGTACAATACATTCTTTTTGTTTAGATGTAATACGAAATAATTTTTACGAAATAAATATTTCACCAAACTTTAGAATTGGTGATACAGCAGAAATAGAACTTTTAAAAGAAGAAGTATTAGATGAACTTTTTGAAGACTTGTATTTAAAAGAAGATGAAGGATTTTTAAAGCTTTTAGAAATTTATACGAGTTACAAAGATGATGAGCCTTTAAAAGATATAGTAAAAAGTATATATAATTTTATTCAAAGTGCACCATTCCCAGAAAAATGGTTAGCTGAAAAAGTAAAACTATTTGATATAGATATCGAAAATACTGATTTCGCAGAGACAGTATGGGGAAAAATTATTTTAAATAATTATAAAGAATGTATTGAAGAAAACATATTAGGTTTAAAGAAAATAAAAAAAGAATTAGAGGCAGAAAATGAACTAGAAAAATTTTCGCAAGCAATAAGACTAGACATAGAAAATTTAGAAAGTCTATTGGTAAACTTAAATTCATGGGATAAATCATATGAGCTTGCAAAAACCTTTTCTTTTGTTAGATGGCCAAGTAGTAAAAAAATAAATTCAGAAACACCTGCATTTGTAAAAGAAAAAAGAGATATGATAAATGCCAAATTTAAGAAATTAAAAGATAGCATTTTTATATATACTTCAGCTGAGGTTTTGTCAGATTTAAAAAATATGTACGAAGTCCTAAAGCTACTACAAGCAATAATTTTAAAATTTAATGAAAATTATAAAAAGGCAAAATTAGAAAGAAATATAATAGATTTTAATGATATAGAACATTTAGCCTTAAAAATATTAATTAAGGATGAAGATGGAAAATATGTACCTTCAGAGATTGCAAAAAAATACCAGGATAAGTTCGAAGAAATTGCGATTGATGAATATCAAGATAGTAATATGGTACAAGAATACATATTAACTTCAATCTCTAAAGGCAACAACATATTTATGGTAGGAGATGTAAAACAAAGTATATATAAATTTAGACAAGCAATGCCAGAACTATTTTTAAATAAATACAAAACGTATAAATTAAAAAAGGAAAAAACAGAAGCTGATGATTTAAAAATACAATTATTTAAAAATTTTAGAAGTAGAAAAAACATACTAGATACAACTAATATTATCTTCCAAGAAATTATGAGCAAAGATTTAGGAGATGTTGATTATAATGAGGATGAATATTTAAACTTAGGAGCAAATTATGAAGAGCCTCAATTGGAAAATATAGATTTTGCAGGGAAAACGGAAATAAATATAATTAATTTGGAAGACACTACAAAAGACTCACAAGAAGATGAAGAAGATAATGGAAAAACAGAAAGAATTGAAAACTCTATTTTAGAAGCAAGGTATGTAGCCCAAAAGATTAATGAGCTCATAAATAGTAATTATTATGTGTTAGATAAAAAAGAAGGTTATAGAAAAGTTACATATAAAGATATAGTGGTACTATTAAGATCAACAACAGAATTATCTCCAATATATGAAAAAGAAATTTCAGATTTAGGTATGCCAGTATATAGTGAGACATCTACAGAATATTTAAATTCAGTAGAAATACAACTAATTATGTCTTGCCTAAAAATAATAGATAATCCAATGCAAGACATACCATTAGTTACAGTTATGAGATCAATGATTGGTGGATTTACAGATAATGATTTAATAGAGATTAGATTAGCAGATAAATATGAAAACTTTTATGAAAGTATTGTAAAAGCAAGAATTCAGGTAAATGAAGAATTACGTAACAAGATTGATTCTTTCTTGGAACTTATAAATCAATGGAGAGAAGCAAGTGAGTTTTTAGCATTAGATGAGTTGATTTGGAAAATTTATATGGATACAGGTTATTACAATTATGTTGGATTAATGCAAAATGGAAAGTTAAGACAAGCAAACTTAAAAATGCTTTTCGAAAGAGCAAAGCAATATGAGAGTGCAACATTTAAAGGTGTATTTAATTTTATAAACTTTATAGATAAGTTAAAGCTTCGCAACAATGATTTAGGTGCAGCAAAGATAATTGGTGAGAACGAAAATGTAATTAGAATTATGAGTATTCATAAAAGTAAAGGTTTAGAATTCCCTGTAGTATTTTTAAGTAGTACAGGAAAAAACTTTAATTTAAAAGATTTAAGAGAAAAAATATTAATACATCAAGAAATTGGTTTTGGACCAAATTATGAAAACAGTGAATTAAAAATAGAATATCCAACACTTGCAAAAGAAGCAATCAAGATGGTAAGCAAAAGAGAAAGCATTTCTGAAGAAATGAGAGTGCTATATGTTGCTTTAACAAGGGCTAAGGAAAAATTGATTATTACAGGAATAGAAAAAGATTTACAAAAATCTATCGAAAGCAAAGAGAAAGAATTACAAATTTATGAGAGTGAAGATAATTCAAAAATAAATCCTAAAATCCTAGAAAGTTATAAATCATATTTGGATTGGATAGAACTAGTTTATTTAAAAAATAAAATTAAAAATTCGGATATATTTGAATTTAATGTAGTAAGTAAAACTGAAATATTAAATCAAACTGTAGAAAGTGAAACAGAAAGAAAAGATGTATTAAAAGATATAGCAAATAAAAAAGTATCAAAAGAAAATATGGAAAAAATAAAGAATATTTTGGAATGGGAATATAAATATAAAGATTCTACAGAAATGCCAAGTGAACTTTCTGTCTCTAAAATTAAAGAACTATCAAAGGATACTGAGGAAAAGATTGGAATAACATTGAAAAAGCCAAATTTCTTAATAGAAAAGACAGAGCTAACACCAGCAGAAAAAGGTACAATAATGCACTTATGTTTACAAAAACTAAATTATAAAGAAGAGTATAATTTAGAAAAATTAAAAAATATGGTTAACAACCTAGTAAACAAAGAAATTATTTTACCAAAAGAAGCTGAAAGTGTAAATTATAATAAAATACTAGCTTTTCTAAGCTCAAATATATGGAAAGAAATGCAAACTGCAAAAGTAGTAGAGCAAGAAAAAGCATTTTATCTAAATCTAAAAGCAAATGAAATATACCAAAATGATGCAGAAGATGAAATATTAGTACAAGGTATTATAGATTTATATTATATAACTAATAATGATGAACTAGTTTTAGTAGACTATAAAACAGATTATGTAGAAAATAATAATGAACAAAGTTTAGAAGACAAATATAATATACAATTAGAGATTTATAAAAAAGCTCTAGAAGAATCCTTAAATAGAAAAGTTGATAAGGTCTACATATATTCAACATGGCTTAATAAAGAGATAGAGATTTAGGAAAACAAGAACGCCCCAAATCCCTATCAAAATCACGAAAAAATTTGCTACAAGCCTTGATTTTTGGAAATATATGTTATATAATACGAATATAGCAAAATACATTACATAAGGAGTGGGAACAAATCCCACTCCTTATGAGTGTAAAGGGAGGTAAAATCTTGTCTAAGATAGAAAAAAATGTAGAAGAATTAATAAATCCTATAGTAACAAATTTAGGATATAAACTTTATGATGTCATTTACGAAAAAGAAGCAAAAGACTATTATTTAAGAATTTTTATAGATAACGAAAATGGCATAAGTTTAGAAGATTGCGAAAAAGTGAATAATGCTATTACAGAGATTCTAGATGAAAAAGATTATATTAAAGATCAATACTTTTTAGAAGTATCATCACCTGGAATAGAAAGAGTATTAAGAAAGGATTGGCAATTAGAAGAAAATATAGGACAAGAGGTAGAAGTAAAATTATTTAAGCCATTTAATGGTGAAAAATTAATAACAGGAATTTTAAACGGATTTGATGAAGAAACAATAAATATAGATGAGCAAGAAATACCTAGAAAAGATATTTCATTAATAAAAATAAAATATAATTGGTAAAAGGAGTGTAAGTAATGAGAGAGGAAGGAATAGATAATAAACAACTAATAGTTGCAATACAAGAATTAGAAAAGGAAAAAGGAATAAAAAAAGATTATTTATTAGATTCTATAGAATCAGCATTATTAACAGCATATAAAAGAAATTATAATTCACAAGAAAATGTTAAAGTAGTAGTAGACAGAGAAACAGGAGCATCACACTTATATTCTGTAAAAGAAGTAGTAGAACACGCAGAAAATCCAATTTTACAAATATCATTAGAAGAAGCAAGAAAGATAGATAAAGAAGCACAAATTGGTGGAACAGTAGATGTAGAATTAGTTCCAAAGAACTTTGGAAGAATTGCAGCACAAACTGCAAAACAAGTAATTATTCAAAAGCTAAGAGAAGCAGAGAGAGAAATTATATATAGCGAATATAGCGAAAGAAAAGGAGAAATTGTTTCTGGAATAATTCAAAAGGCTGACCAAAACATCGTAGTTATGGATTTAGGTAAAGTAGAAGGAGTTATGCCAGCTAAAGAACAAATACCAACAGAAAAATATCATGTAAATGATAAAATAAAAGGATATATACTAGATGTAGAAAAAGGAGCAAAAGGAGTTCCACAAGTTATAATTTCAAGAGCGTGTCCAGAATTTGTTAAGAAATTATTTGAATTTGAGATACCAGAAATTTATGAAGGTGTAATAGAAATAAAAGCTGTATCTAGGGATGCAGGTAGCAGAAGTAAAGTTGCTGTATATTCACCAAACGAAAATATAGATCCAGTTGGTTCTTGTGTAGGACAAAAGGGAGTAAGAATTCAAAATATAATTAATGAATTAAATGGTGAAAAAATAGATGTAATAGAATGGAATGCAGATTTATCTATTTATATATCTTCAGCTTTATTACCAGCACAAGTAATGGCTGTAGATATAGATGAAGAAAACAGAGTTGCACAAGTAATTGTACCAGATGACCAATTATCATTAGCAATTGGTAAATCAGGACAAAATGCAAGACTTGCTGCTAAACTAACAGGATTATCAGATTGGAGAATAGATATAAAATCAGAAACTCAATTTAGAAATATCTTAATGGAAAAACAAGCTGAGATGGAAAAAGCAGATGAAGATAATGATGTGGAATAGTAAACATATAAATAGGCAAAAGCAAGTATAATATAAGGAAGTGTTAGAATGAAAAAAATACCACAAAGAACTTGCATAGGTTGTAAAGAAAAAAAAGATAAAAAAGAATTAATTCGTATAGTAAAAGATAAAGATGGTAACATAACATTAGATAGAACTGGAAGAGCAAATGGTAGAGGAGCATATATTTGCGACAATATTCAATGTCTAGAAAAAGCAATAAAAACTAAGGCTTTAGCAAGGACTTTTGAAATGAATATAGATGAAACAGTTTATGATGAATTAAGAGGTGTAATTAGTGAAAAATAAAATTTTAAATTTACTTGGGCTAGCAACAAGAGCAGGAAATATAGTTGCTGGTAATAATGCATGCGAGAATGCACTAAAAATGAAGAAAATAAAAATGCTAGTAATATCTGAAGAAGCATCAGAAAAAACCAAGAAAAATTATAAATTTTATGCAGATAAATATAATATTCCAATTATTTTTATAGGAACAATAGAAGAACTAAGTAAAGTAATAGGTCAGAAAAACAAAGCAATAATAGGAATTAAAGATATAAATATAGTAAAAGGAATACAAAAATTAATTAACGGGGGTGAAGCTATTGGGTAAAATAAAAATACATGAAATAGCAAAGAAGATGGGGCTTACAAGTAAGGAAGTTTTGGAGAAAGCTAAATCTTTAAATTTTGATGTAAAAAGTCATTTAAGTGCAGTAACTGATGAAGAGGCTAAAAAATTAGAAGAGAAATTAAAGAAAAATAATAAAGGTGAACAAAAAAATAAACCAGCCAAGAAACATCAACCATCAAATAAAAAAGATGAACCGGTGATAATAAGAAGAGAAGTTATTATTTCTGATGAAGAAATAGTAAAAAAAGAAGAAGAAGAAAAACAAAAAAGACAAAAAGAAAGAGAAAAGCAGTTAGGGTTTGTAGAAAGAAATAAGAGTAAAGATTTTAATATTGTTTATAGAAACAAACAAACAAAACCACTTACTGTAGAAGAATTATTTGGATTAAAGAAAAAAGAAGAACCAAAGAAAGAAACTCCAAAAGTGGAAGAAAAAGTAGTAGAAAAGCAAGAACCTAAAACAGAAGAGGTAAAGGAAATAGTAAAACCAGAACAAAAAATAGAAAATAAAAAAATAGAAAAAAGTGAAAGAGAGAATATGATAGGGGAACTAAACAGAAAAACAACAAAACAAATTGAATCAAATAAAAATGAAGAAAAAGACTTTTCAAAAAGAAATAATAATTTTAATAATAGAAAAGATAATAGAAACTTCAGAAATAACAATAATAATAGAGATGGTTACAGAAATAACAATAATAATAGAGATGGTTACAGAAATAATAATTATAAAAACAATAATAATAACTTTAGAAATAATAATTATTCTAAAGGTCCTAGACCAATGGATGAAAGAACTATCGAAAAAAATATTAAAAATATAATGTCTTCAGAAGTAGCAGAAAAAGAAGTTGTAAGAGAATACAACAAATCAATGGAAAAACAAAAAAATAATAAATACGAAGAAAATAAGACAAGAAAATCTGCAAAAGCAAGTAAAAGATTTAGTGATGAAGATATAAACGAAAAGAAATTACAAGACTTAAAACAAACTAATAGCTTATCTACAATGTTTTCTGATCAAGATGGTGGAATGTTAGACTATTATGATTTATCTACAAGAAGAGGAAAGAAAAACAAAAAGAAAAATGCTAAAAATCAAAAGCCAGCTGAATCAAAACAAAAAATATTTAAGCTTACAGAAATTACAATACCAGAAACAATTTCTGTTAAAGATTTAGCTGCAGAATTAAAGAAAACAAGTAGCGAAGTAATAAAGAAATTATTAGGCTATGGTATTATGGCAACAATAAATAATGACATAGACTTTGATACAGCTTATTTAATAGCTCAAGAATTTGGTGTAACTGCTAAAAAGAAAAATATTGTTAAAGAAGAAGATATATTATTTGATGAATCAGAAGATAAAGCTGAAGATTTAGTACCAAGAGCACCAGTTATTGTTGTAATGGGACACGTAGACCATGGAAAAACTTCACTTTTAGACGCAATACGTTCAACTAATGTAATAGAAGGTGAAGCAGGAGGAATTACACAACATATAGGTGCATATCAAGTTAAAGTTAACGGAAGAGACATTACATTCCTAGATACACCAGGACACGAAGCTTTCACAAGTATGCGTGCAAGAGGAGCTCAAATTACAGATATAGCTATATTAGTTGTTGCTGCAAATGATGGTGTTATGCCACAAACAGTAGAAGCTATAAACCATGCCAAAGCTGCAAATATACCAATAATTGTGGCAATAAATAAAATCGATTTACCGGGTGCAAATGTAGAAAAAGTTAAAGAAGAGTTAATGAAATATGAATTAGTTCCAGAAGAATGGGGAGGGGACACAATATATGTTCCAATATCTGCTAAAACACATCAAAATATAGACCAACTATTAGAGATGGTATTATTAGAAGCAGATATGCTAGATTTAAAAGTAAATCCTCATAAACAAGCTAAGGGTGCTGTAATTGAGGCTAGACTTGATAAATCAAAAGGTCCAATTGCATCATTATTAGTACAAAGAGGAACTTTAGATGTTGGAGACACAATAGTTGTAGGTTCTTCTATAGGAAGAATTAGAGCTATGAAAAATTATAAAGGACAAAAAGTTAAAAAAGCTGGTCCTTCAATGCCAGTAGAAGTTATGGGACTTACAGAAGTTCCTGTAGCAGGTGAAACATTCTACGAGGTAAAAGATGAAAAAATGGCTAAACATTTAATAGAAAGAAGAAAGAGACAAGAAAGAGAAAAATCAATAAATAATGTAAATAAAGTTACATTAGATAACTTATTTAGCCAAATGGAAGAAGGAAAATTAAAACAATTAAACTTAATTATAAAAGCAGATGTACAAGGTACAGTAGAAGCTGTAAAACAATCATTAGAAAAATTATCTAATGAAGAAGTTAGAGTTAAAGTAATACATTCAGCAGTTGGTGCTGTTACAGAATCTGATGTTACACTTGCAAATGTATCTAATGCTATTATAATTGCATTTAATGTAAGACCTGTACCAACAGCAAAAGCAGAAGCAGAAAAAGATAATGTAGAAATAAAACAATATTCAATTATTTATCAAGCTATAGAAGATGTAGAAACAGCTATGAAAGGTATGTTAGATCCTAAGTATGTAGAAAGAATTATAGGAACAGCAGAAATAAGACAAACATTTAGAATCTCAAGTGTTGGAACAATTGGTGGAGCTTTTGTATTAACAGGAAAAATAGAAAGAAATGCAGGAGTTCGTGTAATACGTGATGAAGTTGTAATTCACGAAGGTAAACTAGCTTCATTAAAAAGATTTAAAGATGATGCAAAAGAAGTTAATAAAGGCTTCGAATGTGGTATGCAAATAGAAAATTACAATGATATAAAAGAAGGAGATATTATAGAAGCATTCGTAATGGATGAGGTAAAAAGATAATATCCAAAGGAGGTATATATGCCTAAGAAAGACTCAAACAGATTAAACAGAATTGATGAAGAAATGAAAAAGGAAATAAGTCATATTATAACATATGACTTAAAAGATCCTAATATAACTGGCTTAATAAGTGTAACAAAGGTAAAAGTTAGTGGTGATTTAAAATATGCTAAAGTTTATGTAAGCATGTTAAATGCAAAAGATAATAAACAAGTATTAGCAGCATTAAAGAAATCAGCAGGTTTTGTAAGAACAGAAGTTGCAAAACGAATTAACTTACGTACAACACCAGAAATAATATTTATATTTGATGATTCAATAGAATATGGTGCAAGAATTGATACAATTTTAAAAAATGTTATAAAAGACATTAAGCCAGAAAATAAAGGAGAATAGTTTATGACAACATTAGATAATATTGTAGAAGAGATAAAAAAAGCAGAAAGTATTGTTGTTTTAACACACGAAACACCAGATGGTGATGCAATAGGTAGTAGTTTAGCTATGTATAATGCGTTAAAACAAATAGGAAAAAAGGTAGATATAATAATTCCAGAATGTCCTAGAAATTTTGAATTTTTAGCTGGAGCAACAGAAATAAAAAAAGAAGGAAAAACAGATAATTATGATTTGGCTATTGCATTAGATTGTGCAACAATAGACAGATTAAATGGCTGGAAAAATTATTTGGACGAAGCAAATGTAACTATTAATATTGATCACCATACAAAAAATGGAATGTTTGCAGATTATAACTATGTTAATCCTGCATCACCTGCTTGTGCACAAATACTAATAATAGTATTAGAAGCATTAAATATAAAAATAACAAAAGAAATTGGAGAATGCTTATTAACTGGTATTATAACAGATACAGGTGGATTTAAATATCAAGGTGTATCAGCAGAGACATTTCAATTTGTTGCATGGCTTTTACAAACAGGAGTAAATGTTTCAGATGTATATAAAAAGGCATTTCAAATACGAACAAGATCAAGCTTTGAACTAGCAAAGATTGCAATTAATAGATTAGAATTTTTAGAAGATGGAAAAATTGCATTTACATATATAACAAAACAAGACGAAGCTGATGTTAATGCAGAGCCAGGAGATCATGAAGGAATAGTAGAAAAAGGTAGAGACATCGAAGGAGTAGAAGTTTCTGTATTCCTAAGACAAAAAGAGGAAAAAACATATAAGATATCATTACGTTCTAATGACTATGTAAATGTATCTGATGTAGCACTAGTATTTGGTGGTGGAGGTCATGTAAAGGCTGCAGGTTGTAAAATGAGTGGAACACCTGAACAAATAAAAAGTACATTAGTAAGTATAATAAGAAAATATTTAAAATAAGGATTTTAGAACATCGGGATTTAGGGACGTTCCTTTTGGTGGGATTTAGGGACGTTCCTTAAATCCCTATTTGAACTTTAGGGAGTGTTCTTAAAGTTCATTTTTTATGAGTAATGAAGAGGTTAGATATGGATGGAATTATAGTAATAAACAAAGAAAAAGAATATACATCACATGATGTAGTTGCAAAATTAAAGAAAAAGTTAAATATATCAAAAGTTGGGCATACTGGAACGCTAGATCCAAATGCTACAGGAGTTTTGCCAATATTAATTGGTAAAGGAACGAAATTTTCTAAATATTTAATTAATCATGATAAAATATATGAAGTGGAATTAGAGCTTGGGAAGAAAACTGACACTGCAGATATAGAGGGAAAAGTAATAGAAGAAAAAGAAGTAGATGAAGAATATGTAAATAAAAATTTATTACAGGTGTTAGAAAGTTTTATAGGAAAACAAGAACAAATGCCTCCAATGTATTCTGCAATAAAAAAGAATGGCAAAAAATTATATGAATATGCACGTTCTGGAGAAAAAGTTGAGATTGAAGCAAGGAAAATTGAGATTTATAAAATAGATTTAAATAAATACAATAAAAATATTATAAGTTTTGTTGTAAGTTGTTCAAAAGGTACATATATTAGAAGTTTGTGTGAAGATATTGCAGAAAAATTAAATACAGTAGGATATATGAAGAATCTAAAAAGATTACAAGTTGGAGAATTTAATATTAGAGATGCAGTTTATATAGATGATATAGATTTAAAGAATGTTAATGACTATTTAATTACACTAGAAGAAATTTTAAGAGGAATACCTTGTATAAACTTGGATGAAAAGAAACTTAAATTATTTTTAAATGGAGTCCAATTAACTGATAATAATATTGATGGACTTTACAAAATATATGTAGCTAATAAATTTATTGGAACAGGAACTATAAAAAAAGGATTATTAAAAAGAGATATTATATTATAATTTCGAAAGAGGTATGTTAGTGGATATAGAAAAAATTAAACAAGCCAAGACAAAATACATTGGGAAAAATGTAATATATTTTAATGAAATTGATTCAACACAAACAGAGGCAAAAAGAAATGTAGAAAAATATAGTAATGGAACAGTAATTATAGCTGATATGCAAACAGCTGGAAGAGGAACACACGGTAGAGTGTGGCATACAAAAACAGATAACATAGCCATGACTATAATATTAAAACCAGAAATTAATATAGACAAACTAGAGGGTTTTACTGTTGCGATTGCAGAAAATATACGACAATCGATTAAAGAGCTATATGGAATAGAATTAGAAATTAAATTACCTAATGATTTATTATTAAACAAGAAAAAAATATGTGGAATATTAACAGAGGTAGTTACAATAAAAGAAATAGTCAAAGAAATTTTTATTGGAGTAGGGTTTAATGTTAATGAAAGTGATTTTTCAAGTGATATTTCTAATATTGCCACATCACTTTATAAAGCAACAAAACAAGTTTATTGTAGAGAAGATATTATTTGTAAAATATTAGAAAATATAGAGCAAGAATTAGAAAAAAGAATATAAGAATAGTTTTAGCATTCCTTCATAATATGAAATATGGAGGAATTTTTTATGATTAAGAAAATAAAAAACGAACAAAATTTCATATTTATATTGACAACTTATAATGCAAAATATAAAATGTCAAAAACGAGGTGGTAGTATGATATATAAATATAACAAGCTTGTAAGAGATAAAATTCCAGAAGAAATAGAAAATCAAGGGAAAGAATGCAAATATGAGATTTTAGATGATGAAAAATATAGTAAAGAACTAGATAAAAAATTATTAGAAGAAGTTAATGAATATATATCAGACCATAGTGAAAAAGAAATGGCAGATGTACAAGAAGTATTAAAGGCTATTATTAAATATAGGAATATAGATGAAAAAAGAGTTGAAGAATTAAGAAAAGCTAAAGAGCTAAAAAAAGGTGGTTTCTATAATAAAATATATCTAACAGAAGTACTAGAAGGTAAAAATGAAAAGCAGGAACAAAACAAAATAAATACACAAGAAGGGCTTTTAACCAATATAGATAAAAGCAGTACTTTAGACGAATTGCAAGAATATATAAGAAGCGTAATTAGAATACGTGGATTTGAAAAACAAGAGATAGAAAAAACAATGCTTTTATTATTAGAAGAAACAGGTGAACTTGCAAAAGCCATAAGAAAAGATTATACAGATATGAGAATAGATTATAAAAAATTAAATCATTATACAAATATTGAAAATGAAATAGCTGATGTATTCATAGTACTTACTTGCATATGCAATAAATTAAATATTAATTTATTTGATGCTGTGTATAAAAAAGAAACAGAGAATGTAACTAGAAATTGGGATAAAAAGGAGAATAAAAATGGATAATGTACAAAGTATTCTAAATAATTATTATAATGAATATGACGAAGATGGAAGACTAGAAAAAGACAAGGCACATAGTATAGAATTTATAACAACAACAAAATATATTGAACAATATTTAAATGAAGGAGATAAAATATTAGAGATAGGAGCTGGCACAGGTAGATATACCTTGTATTATGCTAAAAAGGGCTTTGATGTAAGTGCAGTAGAATTAATAGATAGTAATTTAGATAAATTAAAAAGTAAAATAGAAGAAGGGATGTGCGTAAAAGCAGTACAGGGAAATGCAATGGATTTAAGTCTGTTTGAAGATAATACATTTGATATAACATTATCTTTAGGACCTTTATACCATTTATTTACTGAAGAAGATGTAAATAAAGCTGTAAGTGAAGCAATAAGAGTAACAAAACCAGGTGGAAAAATATTTTTCGCATATATTACTAATGAAGCTGTAATTTTTAATTATGGTTTAAAAAAAGGTCACTTAAAAGAAATAGAAGAAATGTGTGATGATAATTTTAAAGTTCCAAATATTCCAGAAGAAATTTTTGCTGTAAGATATATAAAAGATTTTAATAAAACAATGTCAAATTATAAAAATATTAAGAAACTTAAAGAACTTGCAACAGACGGAATTGCTGGAGGTATTGGTGCTATATATGTAAATGAATTATCTGATGAAGAATTTAAAATATGGATAAACTATCATCTAGCAACTTGTGAAAGAGAAGATTTAATGGGTTGTAGTAATCATATTTTATATATTGCAGAAAAAATATAAAATTTAATAAAACATAAAATGAGGCATAACTTTAATCTGTTATGCCTCATAAAATTTTCCTTGCCATAAATCTTGTTCTACTAAACGTTTTTCAAATCCATTTAAAACCCATTTTTTATGCAAATTCCATTCTGGTGCAACGAGTAAGTCCTTTGGAGCATCACCAGAAATTCTATGTATAATTAAATCTGGTCTTACATGTGTTATAACATATGTAAGACCATCTAGATAATAGTCTAATGTGATTGGTTCATATTCTTTGTTATAGTACATATTTGCAAGTACAGTATTTTTTACAATATATGTTGAATGTATTTTTAGTCCTTGAATATCATGGCTATTTATAAATATAACTGTATCTTTTATATCTTCAAAACTTTCTTTAGGAAGCCCAATCATCATATGTGCGATAATCTCTATATTATATTTTCTTAAAATATTAACAGCTGTTGTAAATTGCAAGCTAGAATAACAACGATTAATAATTTGACCAATATTGTTATTTGAAGTTTGTAGTCCGAGTTCAACAGATACGTCATATTTATTAGAGTATGATGCTATTAATTTTGCAATATCTTTTGTAATACAATCAGGTCTTGTCGCAATAGAAATCCCAACAATTTTATTGCTAACATTTAAAGCGGAATCATATTTTTCTTTTAGATTTTCTAGTGTATCATATGTGTTAGTAAAATTTTGAAAATATGCGATAAATTTATTAGCTCGTTTTCCACGATAGCTATTTAAGAAATTAGTTACTTGATTTGCTATATGTTGATTAGCAAATTTAATCAATTCACCAGAACCTTTTTCACTACAAAAAATACAGCCAGAAGTGCTTAAAGTTCCATCACGATTAGGACATGTAAAACCTGCATCAATACAGATTTTTAATGTCCTCTCACCAAATTTATTTTTATAATATTCATTTAAATGATTATATCTTTCTTGATTTTCCATAATGTGTGTATTATATCAAACATTCCAGAATAAGACAAATATTCACAGACAGATTGACATAAAGTAATGAAAAAGAGTATAATTATAGTGATGCTAGAGTAATATAACTTTAAAGGAGGGTTTGCCTATGAAACAGATTTTCATACGGGGCAAAAGAACATCATTGGAACGGGCCAAGAAAATAACAAAGCAGGCATATGGTTCCAACAATTTCAAAGCAAGATATAAGAGAGGAGAAGTACAGCTGTATTTTCCGAACTACATCTCTGCAAAAGAAGTAGAAATAATTGCAAAGGAACTGAGACTTAAGGTAGTTAGTCTTGGGACCAAAGCAATTTTAGATGTTGATTAAAACCCTTTTGAGTTCCCTTGGGATATGCAAGTAATAAGAGCATATCCTGAGGGATTTTTCCTTATATAAGAAAATGAAATTGTGATTTTATGGTGGAGTAAGAAAAGTTGACTAAGGTAACATAATTTGATAAAATATAAGATGAAGTTTTTTGAATTTAGCAAATACTTGTTTAAAAGATGGGAGGACAACAAGATGAATATATCAGATAAAACGTTTAAAACATTGGAAGAAGATTTACTAAAGGCTACAGCTAAATTACTAAATAAACGTAGCCGGTATTTTTATAAGAATGAAATAAAGATACCAAAAAAATCTTTGGTTATGATGTGTGGCACACCTGGAGCTGGAAAGACCACTATTGCGCGAAAAATTTGTAGTCAATTGAAAGATTCAATCCATGTCGATATTGACTATTTGTTTGATTGTGCAACAAAAACTCTTTATCCAAATGCTCAGTCTTTATCTGTAGAAGATATAGATTTAATTGCGAAAGAAGCTTATGATAAAGCATATCGAAATGCAGAAGAAATTTTAGCAAATGGAAATACTGTAATATGGGATAATTTGGGAATATTCCCAACAGAAAGAGCAGAGGTGCTAAATGGCTTGAGAACTAAATATGATTATGCAATACTGATTGTAGTAAATTGTGATAAGTTGCAGGCCATTCTCCGGTCGATTAGACGAGGTGACTCACAGAATAGAACTTATCTGATCTTAAACACACATACATATTTGCAGCTTCAACTTCAAAATCCAACTAAATATTTTATTGGGTTTGATGAAGTTTACATCATTGATGGGACACAAGAAGTAACAGTAAAGGAGCCATGAGAGTGGCTCTTTTACTATGTCAGATAATTTTTACGAAATGTAAGATAATTCTTGAAAGATTATGTAAAGTATGATGAAATATACAAGTCGCAAAACAATGTTGAGTTTTAACTATCATAAGGTAGGGAAAGGAGTTGCCATAATGATAAAAGTGGCACTTAAAAACGGATACACTGTATATGGAAGACTTATAGAAGAGAATTCATCTTCCATAATACTTGTAGCACAGCGGGAGCTGATTCCAGAGATGAGAATTTCTCATATCCGTTGTTCAAAAGACATCGGCGAGAAAATCGTCATTGACAGGAATCAGGTGGAAGAAATAGAGGAAGTCTCATATGATGAGATGGAATTTGTTGGTGAACCCGAGAAAGAGTGGTCTTTCTGGTTAGGTTTTAGTGAGCATTTATCTGCCGGCCAGCTTGAACCAGGAATTACTCAATATGACGAGGGACCGGTCAATCCAATTAGCGAGGAATTAAATCTGGAGCCAAAAGTTGAATGGGAGGAAGATCCAGAAGAAGAACTCGACGATGGGCTTGACATGTAAAATAATGACCATAGTGCACGCACATGCACTGTGGTCATTATTTTTTACTAAATATATGCTAGTTTAAAATATTGCTAGTATCGTTTTTTAAAATTTCAAGATGGGTGTAAAAGCTATTAAAACTCCTCCTAAATCAAATATAATATTTTTTATCATAATTAGTACTCCTTATTTAAGTTTAGTTAACGTAGATTATAACATGTTATGGTTAAATAGCCAATATACAAAAATAAAATAATATGCTATAATTACCATGGTAACAAAAAGGCAGAGAGGACTTACAAAAATATGTAAGTAAAAGGAGGTTCTTTATGGATGGACTAAAAAAGGATGCTATTGTATATGTGTTTACAAAAGCTGAAAGATGCATTTGTGGTAGGTATGTAGGAGAACGGAAGGGAAATGTACGAATAGTTCTCCAACGAAAAGTAATACCAGACGACAAATTGCTGGGAAAAGGAGTACATGACAGAACGCTTATAAGATGCTCACAGGACTTCGGAAATGCTATTAGCATTCCTAGAGCAGAACTCAAAGTATGGAGTTATGCAAGATACAATGAGATTTGCTTTATAGGAGAGCCTGAAGAGAAAGACTATTTCTGGCCATTTTTTCACTTTTACGATGCTCGGTATTTGAACATCGAAAACACTGTGATAACACAGTATAACTCAGCAGGGTATTCTAAGGGCAGAGAAAAAGAACCGCAGTTAGAAGAGTAATGCTAACTGTAAAGCAAACAGATTTTAATCATAGAGATGGAGTAATTAACAAGAAAGAAACGTTGTTGGTTTCTCCATCTCGATGAAAAAATCTGACCAGTCAGACTAATTAAAAATAGGCTAAAAAACAGTAAAATATTATAGGGAAATATATAGGAATAGGAGCAAATATGAGCAATATACAAATAATTTCAAGCGGAAAATATATTCCTGAAATAAAAATAACAAATGAAGAATTAGAAAAAAAATATCAAGTAGAAGAAAATTATATTTTAAAAAGAACAGGAATAAAACAAAGATATTATACTAATGAAGAAATAGAACAATTAGCAATTAAAGCTTCAAAAGAAGCGTTACATAACGTAAAAGAAAAGATAGATTTAATAATAGTAGCATCTATATCAGGAAGATGCCAAATGCCAAGTATATCTTACGAGATACAAAAATATTTCGATATAAAGAATTGTATGTGTATGGATATTCTAGCAGGCTGTGCAGGTTTTATAAATGCTCTAGATATAGCAAAATTATATATAGATAGTGGAAGAGCATGTACAGCATTGGTTGTGGGAGTAGAAAAACTATCAACACATCTAGATAAGAATGATATAAATACAGAGATATTACTTGCAGATGGTGCAGGAGCAATTGTTATAAAAAGATGTGACCAAGAAAAATTATATGATTCATATATAGAAAGCAAAGGGCAAAAAGGCGAAATACTAACATGTGTAAATAACGAAAAAATATATATGGATGGTAAAGAAGTATATAAATATGCTGTAACAGATACAGTAAAAAATATAACTAAGCTTTTAGAAAAAAATGAAATAGCCATGGAAGAAATAACTTATGTAATTCCACATCAATCTAATAGCAGAATTTTGTCATCAATGGCAACTAAATTAAAACTTCCAAGTGGCAAGATGTATTCAAATGTAGAAGAATACGGAAATACATTTTGTGCAAGTATTCCAATAGCACTAGATGACATGTTTAAACAAAATAAATTAAAAGAAAATGATAAAGTAATTTTAATAGGATATGGTGGTGGATTAAACACAGGAAGTATCTTATTAGAACTATAAAACAAAGGAAGGAAGATAATAATGAAAATAGCTTTTATGTTTCCAGGCCAAGGGGCCCAAACTGTAGGAATGGGAAAAGATTTATATGATAAATATGAAGAAATAAGAGAAGTATATAAAAAAGCTTCAGAAATATCTGGAAAAGATATAGCAGAATTAACATTTAATTCTACAATGGAAGAATTAAGTAAAACAGAAAATACACAACTTGCAATAGCAACAATGAGTTTAGGTATTTTAAAAGTATTAGAAAATAATGGAATAAACCCAGAAATAACAGTAGGATTAAGCTTAGGAGAATATCCAGCATTAATAAGTGGAGGATACTTAAGTTTTGAGGATGGAATCACGTTATTAAAGCATCGTGGATATTTAATGGGTAATAAAGTAGAGCCAGGAAATTATAGTATGGCTGCAATAATAGGTTTAGATAGTAAAATTATAGAGGAAGTATGCACAGAAATTGCAGCAAAAGGAATGTTTATTTCACCTGCAAATTATAATTATTCTGGTCAAACAGTAATTTCAGGAGAAGAAGAAGCTATTAATTTAGCAATAGAAGCTTTAAAAGAAAAAGGAGCAAAAAGAGCTTTAAAATTAGCAACAGGAGGACCTTTCCATACAACAAAATTAAATGAAGCAAAAGAACTATATACAGAAAAATTAAAAGAAGTAAAATTTAATACAGAAGCTCCAAAAGCAAAAGTAATAAAAAATCTAGATGGAACATTTTATAACGAAAATGATGATATGGTTGATGTATTATCAAGACATATTGTAAGTTCTGTAAGATTTGATAAAGCAATTAAAACAATGCAAGATTATGGAATAGATACATATGTAGAAATAGGACCAGGAAAAACATTAACAGGTTTTGTTAGAAAAGAAAACAAAGAAGCAAATGTAGTTAACATTAACAGTGTAGAAACACTAGAAGCTTTTTTAGATAGTTTAAAATAAAAATATAAGTAAAGGAGAGTAAAAATGGAAAAGAAAGTAGCTTTAATTACAGGTGGATCAAGAGGAATAGGAAAAGCAATTGCAGAAAAATTTGCTAAAAATGGATATGATTTAGTAATAAATTATGTTTCAGATAATACAGATTTAGAAGCAATAAAAGAAGAGTTTAAACAATATGGTTCAGAAGTATTAATGGAAAAAGCAGATGTAAGCAATTATGCAGAATGTGAAAAAATGGTAACATCAGCAATAGAAAAATTCGGAAGAATAGATGTATTAGTAAACAATGCAGGAGTTACTAGAGATAATTTATTAATGAGAATGAAAGAAGAAGATTTTGATAAAGTAATTTCTATAAATCTAAAAGGAACATTTAATTTAACAAAATTAGTAACACCATATATGATGAAAAGAAGAGAAGGAAGAATAGTAAGTATTTCATCTGTAGTTGGAGTTATGGGAAATGCTGGACAATCAAATTATGCGGCATCAAAAGCAGGAATTATAGGATTTACAAAAAGTGTTGCAAAAGAACTTGCATCAAGAAATATATTAGCAAATTGTGTAGCTCCTGGATTTATAGCTACAGATATGACAGCAGTATTAAATGATAAGGTAAAAGAAAGTATTAATGCACAAATTCCTTTAAAGAGAATGGGAACTGCAGAAGAGATAGCAAACGCAGTATACTTTTTAGGGGGAGAAGAAAATACATATATAACAGGTCAAACATTAAATATAGATGGGGGTATGATTTAGAATGGAAAGAAGAGTTGTTGTTACAGGTATAGGAGCAGTTACACCAATAGGAAATACTGCAACAGATTTTTGGGCAGGAATTAAAGCAGGAAAATGTGGTATTGACGAGATAACAAAAGTTGATACTAGTGATTTAAAAGTAAAATTAGCAGCAGAAGTAAAAGATTTTAACCCAGAAGATTATTTTGACAGAAGAACAGCAAGAAGAATGGATTTGTATTCACAATATGCTGTAGTAGCATCAAGAGAGGCTCTAAAAGATAGTGGAATTACAGAAGAAAATACTGATATGACAAGAGTAGGAACTGTTATAGGATCTGGAATTGGTGGATTAAATACTATGGAAAAAGATATTGGGGCATGTGCAATAAAAGGACCAGATAGAGTATCTCCAATGTTTATTCCAATGGGAATACCAAACATGGCAGCAGGAAATGTAACAATAGACTTAGGTCTTAAAGGAGAATCTGTTGCAATGGTAACAGCATGTGCAACTGGAACACATTCAATTGGAGAAAGTTATAGAATGATTAAACATGGTTACCAAGATGCAGTACTTGCAGGAGGAACAGAAGCTCCAATTACAAAAACAGGTATAGCAGGTTTCCAAAATATAAAAGCATTAACACAAGCTACAGATAAAAACAGAGCAAGTATACCTTTTGACCTAGAAAGAAGTGGATTTGTTATGGGTGAAGGTGCTGCAGTTATAGTTCTAGAAGAGTTAGAACATGCTAAAAAAAGAGGAGCACATATATACGCAGAAATAGTAGGATATGGAGCATCATCAGATGCATATCATATTACATCACCATCACCAGATGGTGAAGGCGCAGCAAGAGCAATGGTATCAGCAATGGAAGATGCTAAAATAAAACCAGAAGATGTTACATATATAAATGCACATGGTACATCAACACATTTAAACGATGCTGGCGAGACTATGGCGATAAAAAAAGCATTAGGAGAAGAAGCAAGCAAAAAGGTTTTAGTAAGTTCTACAAAGAGTAACACAGGACATTTATTAGGAGCAGCTGGAGGAGTTGAAGCTATTGTTTGTGTTAAAGCAATAGAAGAAGGATATGTGCCAGCAACAATAAACTATAAAGTAGAAGACCCTGAATGTGATTTAGATATAGTTCCAAACGAAGGAAGAAATGTTGAAGTAAAATATGCAATGTCAAATTCATTAGGATTTGGTGGACATAATGGATCAATAATATTTAAGAAATATGAAGACTAGGGGGAATAAAAATGGAATATTCAGATATTAAAAGATTATTAGATGATATGGGAAATTCTAAAGTTGATAGTTTAGATATCGAATTCCCAGATGGAACAAAAATTAAAATGAAGAAAAACGAAGCTAAAATTATAGAAGCTATAGAACCAAGACCAGTACCAGCTGTAAAAGAAATTACTTTACCAGCAGAAGCAAAAGAAGAACCAAAAGCAGTAGTAACTACCGAAAATTACAAAGAAGTAAAATCACCAATGGTTGGAACTTTTTATAGCGCTCCATCACCAAAAGATGAGCCATATGTAAAAGTTGGTGACAAAGTAAAAAAAGGTGATGTTCTTTGTGTAGTAGAAGCTATGAAATTAATGAACGAAATAGAATCAGAATTTGACGGAGAAATAGTAGAAATCTGCGTAAAAAATGAAGATATGGTAGAATATGGAACAACATTATTCAAAATAAAATAGGACTTTTGATGAACTTTAAGAACCGTCTCTAAAGTTCAAAAATTAAAAAAAGGAGAAAAAATTATGCTAAATATTAATGAAATAATGGAAATAATTCCACAAAGACCACCATTTTTAATGATAGACAGAGTAGAAGAGTTTGTGCCAGGAGAAAGTTGTGTGGCATATAAAAATGTATGTATAAATGAACCACACTTCCAAGGACATTTCCCTGGTAACCCAATAATGCCTGGAGTTCTTACAATAGAAGCTTTAGCACAAACAGGTGCGGTTGCAATTCTTTCTATGCCAGAAAACAAAGGTAAAAATGCGCTTTTTGGTGGTGTAGATAAATTAAGATTTAAACGACAAGTAATCCCAGGAGATGTTTTAAAATTAGAAGTTAAAATCATCAAAAGAAAAGGTCCAATAGGGGTTGGAGAAGCAATAGCAACAGTAAATGGAGAAGTAGCTGTAAAAGGTGAACTTACATTTGCAATAGTATAATTGTGGATAAGAAAGAAGCAAGAAAGGATTTGAAATTGATATGTTAAAAAAGATATTAATTGCAAACAGAGGAGAAATAGCTGTAAGAATTATAAGAGCATGTAGAGAAATGGGAATAAAAACAGTTGCAGTATATTCAGAAGCTGATAAAACAGCATTACATACAAAACTTGCAGATGAAGCAATATGTATAGGACCTGCGCCTTCTGTAAAAAGTTATTTAAATGTAAAAGCAATAATAGAAGCAGCTTGCTTAACTGGTGCAGATAGTATTCATCCAGGTTTCGGATTTTTATCAGAAAATAGTAGCTTTGCAAAAATGTGTGACGAAATAGGTTTAAAATTTATCGGACCAAAACCAGAAATTATAGAACTTATGGGAAATAAATCTAAAGCAAAAGAAACTATGAAAAATGCTGGAGTTCCAGTTGTTCCTGGTTCAGATGGACTAATATATACTATGCAAGAAGCAATAAATATATCAAACCAAATAGGATATCCAGTAATGCTTAAAGCGTCTGCTGGTGGAGGCGGAAAAGGCATACGAGTTGCATACAACGAGGATGAACTAAAAAAAGCATATGAAGTCGTAAAGCAAGAAGCAGCTATATCTTTTAATGATGATAGCATTTACATAGAGAAATTTATAGAAAATCCAAGACATATAGAAATTCAAGTAATGGCTGATGAACATGGTAATGCAGTACATTTAGGAGAAAGAGATTGTACTGTACAACGAAGAAACCAAAAAATGCTAGAAGAAACACCATCAGGAATAATAGATAGCAAATTAAGAGAAAAAATGGGTGCTGTAGCTGTTAAAGCTGTTAAAGAAGTTGGATACACAAATGTTGGAACAATAGAATTTTTAGTAGATAAAAATAAAGATTTCTATTTTATGGAAATGAATACAAGAATCCAAGTAGAACATCCAGTAACAGAGATGGTAACAGGATTAGACTTAATAAAAGAGCAAATTCGTATAGCTTCAGGTGAAAAAATGAAATACAAACAAAAAGATATTACATTTATAGGACATAGTTTAGAAGCTAGAATAAATGCAGAAAATCCTGCTAAAAACTTTATGCCATGCCCAGGATTAATAGAGGAATTACATCTTCCAGGTGGAAATGGTGTAAGAGTTGATACTGCTGTATATGCAGGATATAAAGTTCCTCAAAATTATGATTCTATGATTGCAAAAGTAATTGTTCATGGAAAAGACAGAAAAGAATCAATTGCTAAAATGAAAAGTGCATTATCAGAACTTGTAATTTCAGGGATAGAAACAAACACAGACTTCATATTAAAAATATTAGACAATGAGAAATTTAAAGCTAATGATTATGATACATCATTTATAGAAAAAGAATTTGGAAAATAGGGATCTGGTTTACTATTTTGATAAAAATATCGCACTTCTAAGAATTAGTATAAGCTATTCTTAGAGGTGTTTTTATTATATGTAGAAAATTATAGCCAAGTAGAAGCACTAGTTTGGTAATTTAGATTGAAAAAATAGCAAAGCAGTGGTATAATTATTATGTTTACTAACAACTGTGCACTAATAAAATAGGAGGCATGAATATGTCAAAAAGGTTAATTTGCTCAGAATCTTGGTTGCGGAACAAGATTCATGTAAAAGTCTATCTACCAGTTCCAGGTAGTATTGACAAATTGGAAGCTCCAGCAATGGGAAATTCACCGATGGAAAGAGACGAAAATATTATGAAGTTTGCAGAAGAAATGTGGTTTCCACAGTATTTTAGAGCTGTCAAACGAATAATAGATGTCTACGAAAGAAGTGAGATGCCATTACGTTATATTATAGGGCAGGAGATTGATATCTTTCCTATGATAGAGCGAGTTGGAATGTATTCAGTATTCAGTGGAAAGATTTCTATGGATAATGATAGTATGCTGGACATAAGTATCGTAGGTTCTGGAGCTCAGATTTTTGGACATGAAATGGGACATAAGCTTCTTTGCGTAAAAGAAAGCAACGAACTTCTTGAAAATGTACAAGAATATTTTGGAACTACAGAAAAATGGGCACATGAAATAATCGCAGAACTAACCGGTGAAATAGTTGCCAATGATGATACCGCAGTTAAAATCTCCTTTATAGATGAAAGGACGAAGGAGTATTTTAAACGTCAAATTTTAAAATTGGCGTGGCAATAAGTAAACAATGACTGAACTTAAATCCCAGTAAAAGGATAATATCTTTTTACTGGGATTTGTCTGTTTATAAAAATATGCATACTAATCTTGATAGATAGTATATGTAAAATTAAGATTAAAAAAAGATTAATTTATTATAAAGAGGGAAAAAAGGAACAGTACAAAATCCTTAATTAAGGAAAGTCTCTTAATCCACCAATCCCTATTGTCATATACAAAATTTTGGTATAGAATAAAACCGAAGAAAACGGAAAAGGATGTGATATGAATGACACCTAGTTATGATGCAATAGTTATAGGAATGGGGCCAGGAGCAATATTTTTTGCATATGAGATGATTCAAAAAAATCAAAATAAAAAAATATTGTTAGTAGAACAAGGAAAACGAGTAGAAGATAGAAATTGCCCTATAGAAACAATAGGAAAATGTGTAAAATGCAAACCATTTTGTAATATTACAAGCGGATTTTCTGGAGCAGGAGCTTTTTCAGATGGAAAATTATCTTTATATAATATAGAAGACGATGATTTTTATGTTGGAGGAGAACTGCATAAGTATGTTGGAGTAGAAGAAACAAAGAAATTAATAGACTATACAGATCAAATATACTTAGATTTTGGAGCAGATCCAAAACTAGAAGGAACGAAGTATAAAAACGAAATAAACGAGATAAAGAAAAAAGCCAAAAAAGAAGAAATAACATTAATAGATATTCCAATAAGACATCTAGGAACAGAAAAAGCACATGAACTATACAAAAAATTAGAAAAATATTTAGAAGAACATAATATAGATTTAATGTTCGAAACAGAAGTAAAAGATTTAATAATAGAAAATGATGAAGCCAAAGGAATTATTGTACATAATATAAAAGAAAATACAGAAGAAAAAATATATGGAAAAAACATAATAATAGCAGTAGGAAGAAAAGGAGCAAACTGGCTAGTAGACATGTGTAATGCCCATAACATCAAAACAGAAGCTGGAGTAGTAGATATAGGTGTAAGATATGAGCTTTCAGACGAAGTAATGAAAGATATAAATACATATATGTACGAAGGTAAATTTATCGGTTATCCAGGACCTTTTAAAGATAAAGTAAGAACATTTTGTCAAAATCCAAGTGGATTTGTTTCATCAGAAGTATATGATGAAGGAATAAACTTAGTTAATGGACATTCATATAAAGACAAAAAAAGCACACATACAAATTTAGCAATACTAGTATCACATCATTTTAATTATCCATTTGATAAACCAATAGAATATGGAAGAAATATAGCTAAAAATATAAATGAATTAGGAAATGGAAACATTGTAGTTCAAAGATTAGGAGATATTTATAGAGGAAAAAGGACTTGGGATGAAGAATTACAAAATAATAAAATTAAGCCAACATTAAAATCAGCAGTTGCAGGAGATATAACATTTGCACTTGGATATAGAACTATGACAGACATTCTTCAATTTATAAGAAGTATGGACAAAATAGTAGAAGGATTTGCAAATCCAGAAAATCTATTATATGCACCGGAAATAAAATTCTATAGTAATAAAGTAGTAATAGATCATAATTTTGAAACAAGTGTAAAAGGCTTGTATTCTATAGGAGATGGTGGAGGAATGACAAGAGGATTAATGATGGCATCAGCTTCTGGAGTACAAATGGCAAGGAATTTAATAAATAAAGGAGTATAATATGCATATAAGTGTTAGAGGAATAGTAGAAAAAGATGATGGAATCATCTTAATACATAGAATAAAACCAAGAGAAGATGGTACATTAAGAGATTATTTTGTTGTACCTGGCGGAAAGAAAGAAGAAGGGGAAAGCAATTTAGAAACATTAAATAGAGAAATAGAAGAAGAGCTAGGCATTACAGTAGATGTAAAAGAAAAATTAATAGAATATGATGACCAAGCTTATAATGATAGCATTCAAATATTTTACATATGTACACATAAAGACGGAATAATAGGAACAGGAAATGGCCCAGAAATGACTAATAAAAATGAATATAAAGGTACCTTCGAGCCAGTAGTTGTAAAATATGAAGATCTAAAAAATGTGAATTTAGTACCAGAAGCTATTAAAGACTTACTAGTAGAAAGATATGAGGAAATAAAAAATGAAAAGAAGTTATAGTTATTTTATAGTAAAACCAGATGGAATACGATATTTAGATGAAATATTAAATGATTTAGAGGGAAAATTTCAAGAAATAAAATATTATGCAGTAGATGATTTTGAAAGTCTAATTAAAAAACTATATCATAAACATTATGAAAATAAAGGGGAGCGGCTTTGCAAAATCATATGCTTCATATTTATATGGAATTAGAGAAATTTTTGGTAATAAAGCATTATTAGTATTAGTAGGTGATAGAGAAAAAACATATGAAGAATTATCTAATGATATTTTTACAGAGAAAACATTAATAAGACAAAAATATGTTAATAACAATGTTGGCATAATTACAAATCTAGAAGATGAGCAAGTTAATTATGTAAGATATGTAGACAAAAGAGGAAAACTAAAGGAACCAAGAATTCTAAACGGGATAGGTAATATTAGAATAAATGATATGAATATTATACATTCACCAGATCCTGATGAAGCTACAACAAAAGAAGAACTACAAATTATAATAAATAGCGGAATTTTACAAGACAAAAATCTATTAACGCCAGACACTATTAAAAAAATAAGAGAATATGGAACATTTAATTTTTTTAATGATATGAAAAAAGATGATTATCAGGGAAATATAGGACCAGATATATCTGGATTTATTAAATCAGAAATAGACGAAAGATAATATACAAGGGGGAAAAAGTATGGAAGAAGAATTAGAAAATGGAATAGCTTTAATGGATGGAATATTACAAAATTGGGCAAATGAAAACAAAGGAAAGTATCATATATTCTTTCCGAAATGTACAAAAGAAAATGACAAGGATGTTGTGTTATTCCCAATATTTGAAGAAAATAAAAATGGAACTTTAAACCTAAAAGTATGGGCAAAATACAATTTAGAAAATTATTCTTTGGAAGATTATTTGGATGTAAAAAATAAAATTATATTATTTGATAAAAAATTAATAAATTATAAAAAGAAAAAATTTGCACAAAATGTAATTGCATTAATAGAAATATTTTATACAGCCCAAGAATTTATGGAACTTTCAGAAGATAGTATAGAATACATAGCAAATCAAGAATTGTTAGAAGAGAAAATTGATGAATATAAACAAAAATTTAAAACAATTCTTGCTGAAGAAGAACTAGCTATTGCATATGGAGTAAAAAAGAATGAGCCAGTAAAAACAGAAAAAGCGAAACTTCCAGTTACAAATACACAGCCTATTGAAAATAAGAAAGAAGAAACAAAAGAAAAGAGAACAGTAAAAATACCAGATTTAACGATAAAAAAATTACAAGAAAGTATATCTAAGATAGACCATAAAAATAATTCAAAAGAAAAATACATGTTAAAACTTATGGAAGAAGTTGGCGAGCTTGCAAAGGTTGTAAATGAAGATGTACGAATGAAAGATAAAGAAATTAAAGGAACAATAGAAGAAGAATTACAAGATGTGTTATATTATATAACATGCTTAGCAAATATTTATGGAATAGACTTAGAAGAATGTATATATTTAAAAGAAGAATTAAATTGTAAAAAATATAATAGGAAAAATATGTTTAAAGACTAAAATTAAGGAGTAATTAATGAGCAAAGTTGCAAATATGTTAAATATGGTAAAAATTCTGGAAGATGGTAAAATACATACAATACAAGACTTAGCAGATGAATTAGAAGTATCTACAAGAATGATAAGAATATATAAGCAAGAATTAGAACAAGCAGGAATATATATTCAAGGCAAGCAAGGAATAAATGGTGGGTATATTTTAGATAACATGAAAAGTACTATTGACATTGGACTAACAGGAGAAGAAATATATCAACTAAAAAATATGAAAAAGAATGAACTAGATGAAGCAATAATAAACAAGATTATTAAAGCATATATTACAAATGAACATAGAAAAGATAATACTAAAAGCAAACAGTTAATGCCAGAATTTACAGAAATTTATAAAGACTTTAGACTAGCAATCAATAATAGAAATAAGATTTTTATTGAGTTTAAATCTGTTAATTCAGGAAAAACTAAAAGAATAATCCATCCAGCAGAACTATTTACATATTTAAATAATTGGTATGTTGCAGCATTTTGCGAATTAAGGAATGAAATTAGACTATTCAAATTAAATGACATAATTTCATATAAAATATTAGATAAAAAATACGAAGAAGTAAATTTAAAAATCTGGTCAAAAAATTAAACTGACAATTATATTTCCTCTTTTTGTGATAAAATAAAATCACAAAAGGAGGATTTTTATGTATAAAACAATAATATTTGATCTAGATGATACCTTAAATGATGATACAAAAAATATGCAAGAAGCATTTAAAATACTAACAAAAGATAAATATAGTGACGAAGAATTTAAAAAATTTCAGACAATAGATAAGAATCACTGGAAAGAAAGGGCTGCAGGAATAGTAAAAGATCCTAGAGAAGGGATGTCAAAAGCGGAAAAAGCAGAGTGGAATAGAGCACAAAGATTTTTAAGATATTTTAAAGGAATTTCTTATGAAGAAGCGGTAAAAATGAATGAAATATATACAGAAGGACTAAAACGAAAAGTACAAGAAATAGAAGGAGCTAAGGAAATCATAAAATATTTAAAAGACAAAAAGTATAAGCTTATAATTGCAAGTAATGGACCAAGCACAGCAATACCATCAAAATTGAAGGGATTAGGAATAAATGAATATATAGATGAAACCTTTGCAGCAGATGAATGTGGAAGTATGAAACCACATGCATATTTTTATGAAGCTTTGTTTAATAAAATAAATAACCATAATACCAAAGAAATGTTATATATAGGTGATGAGTTAGAAAAAGATATTAAAGGTGGAAACGAAGTAGGAATGGATACATGTTGGTTTAATATTAGGAATGAGAATGCTAGTATTTATAAGCCAACATATGAGATACATAAGTTAGAAGAATTAAAAAATATATTATAAAAAGGGAGAAAAAGATATGGAGGAAATAGTATTTGTAACACATAACAAAGGTAAAATAGCATCTGCACAAAAACAACTAGCAGGAGTAAATGTAAAAATATTCGAATATGAGTTAGACGAACCAAGAAGTGATGACATAAAATTTATTTCGAAAGCAAAAGTAGAAGAGGCATATAATCTAGTAAAAAAGCCATGTATTTCTTTAGATTGTGGTTTCTGGATAGAAGAATTAAATGGATTTCCACGAGCATTTGTTAACTTTTCATTAGAAACATTAGGACTAGAAGGCATTTTAAAATTAATGGAAGGAAAAGAAAACAGAAACTGCAAATTCACAGAATGTCTATCATACTATGATGGAAAAGAAGTACATCAATTTATGGGAGAGCATAAAGGAAAAATAGCAAAAGAAATATTAGGAAATGATACAAACGAAAAATGGTCAGATTTATGGTATATCTATATACCTAGCGGATATGAAAAAACATTAGCACAAATGACTAAAGAGGAACGAGCTACGAGGAAAAAGTATGAAAGTAAAGATGCAATGAAAATATTCGCAAATTGGTATTTAGAAAATAATGCAAATTTATTATAGAGTTTAAAATTTTGAATAGTTGGATATAAATATTTAGATAAAAAGTAGTAAAATAGAAGCTTTTATGATATAGTTCTTTAAAAAAGGAACCGCAAGTTTAATATGTGAATATTAGAATCACATATACTGGCGAATAAAGGAGTATATCATGAGAGCTAATTTTTTTGGAAGTACAGCATGTTATTTAAAGAAAGACAACAAAATATTATTTATAAAATTTAACAAAAAATGGGGACAAGTATATGCTCCAATAGGTGGAAAAATAGAAGTAGGAGAAACACCTACAGAATGTTTATTAAGAGAATTTAAAGAAGAAACAGGTCTAGAATTAAAAGATCCAAAACTTAAGGGAATTTCATTTTGGAAAGATAGCACAGAGGGTATAATATTTATATATACTGCCGAAAAAGTTGATGGAGATTTACAAGAATCTGAAGAAGGAAGACTAGAATGGATAGATATTAGAGAGTTGGACAATATAAAACAATTCGATATGAACAGTAAATTTACTAAATATATATTTGAAGACGGTATGTTTGAAGGAAAATTTATTTTAGATGAAAATGCTAAAGTACTTGATTATAAAATAAGGAAGATTTAGAAAGAAAGGATTAATGCATGATTAAAAATATAATATTTGACTTAGGAAACGTAATATTACAATGCTCAACAATAGAAACGATGTATAATTTTACAGCTAGTGAAGAAATTGCAAAGAATCTAATAACATATATATTCAAATCAGAAGAATGGAAATTACTAGATTTAGGAAATATAAGTAAAGAAGAAGCTATATCAAGAATACAAGAAAGAGTGTCAGACGAATATAAACCTTTAATAAAAGAGGTTATGGATAACAGAGCAAAATATTTAAAATTGAATGAAGGTACAATAGAAATTGCAAAAAAATTAAAAGATATTGGATATAAAATATATGTGTTGTCAAATATGTCGACATTTACATATGAATATTTTAAAGATAACGAATTTTTTAAGTTATGTGATGGAATAGTAATTTCAGCATATGAGCACATTAAGAAACCAGATGAAGAAATATTTAAAAAATTATTAAATAGATATAAGCTACTTCCAGAAGAATGTTTATTTATAGACGATGACGATACAGGAAGAAGTTTTGAAACAGCAAATAAGTTAGGCATAAATGGAAGAAGAGTACTTCCAAATGATAGTGAAGATGTTCTAAAATTATTAGAAGAATATAATATAAAATTACAAGGAAAAATGGAGGAAATATAGAACAAATAATATAGGGGGAAAGACAGATGCTAAGATTTGAAAAAATAGATGACAAATATTGCAACCAATATATAGAGATGGTACAAGAATGGAAAGCGAGCAATACATCTTTAACACCAGATATTTTAGAAATACCTTGTAATAATGAAATAGAATATAGAAATATAGTTAGCATAGCAAAAAATGCAGCTATTGGAATACACGAAGATAGAGACTGGTATGAAAAATGCAACTATTACTTAGTTGTAAATGATCAAGACAAATTAATTGGAATAACTGCAGTAAGAAGCAATTTAACACAATTAGGAAAAGATACATTAGGAAATATTGCATACGGAATACGTCCATCAGAAAGAAGAAAAGGATATGCAAAAGCTGTTGCAAATATGCTAGTAAATAAATGTAGAGAATTAGGAATGAATGAAATTGTTGCATGTCATTATATAGAAAATGATGCATCAAAAAGAGTTTTAGAAAGTGCAGGAGCAATTCCTACAGGAGTGTTGACATCAGAATATTCTGGCAAAAAGATAAAACGTTATATAATAAGAACAAATACAAGTAGCGAAATAAACTTTACCTTGGCAAAACAAGTTTTTAATGACTACGTAAAAAAATTTGACAGGGAAGATGGAAGCATTTTATTAAAAATAACACATACATACCATGTTGTAGACTTAAGTGAATATATAGCAAAAGAACAAGGGTTAGATGAAGAAAATGTAGCTTTAGCTAAACTGATAGCGTTATTGCATGACATAGGAAGATTTAAACAAGTTACATTACTTAGAAACTTTTCTGATAAAGGGTTTGATCATGCAGATTATGGTGTTAAAATTCTTTTTGAAGAAAATTTAATAAGAAAATTTATTCCAACAAATAAATATGACGAGATAATAAAAAAAGCAATATATACTCATAATAAATACAAAATAGAAGATGGATTAAATGAATTAGAAGAACTGCACTGTAAAATTATAAGAGATGCAGATAAATTAGATAATTTTAGAGTAAAAGAAGAAAATAAATTTGAAGATAGTTTTCCAGAAACTAAAGATGTAGCAGGGGAGCTTTCTAATTCTGCGATGTCTGATGTAGTATATAATGACTTTTTAGCACATAAATGTATCAAACTTGAAGATAGAAAAACTTTAATAGATTATTGGGTATGTATACTTGCTTTTATATTTGATTTATATTTTAAAAGTTCATTAAAGTATATTAAAGACAAAAATTATATTGATATTTTAATTGATAAGATAGAATATAAAAATGAAGAAACAAAAGCAAGAATGGAAGATATAAGAAAATGTGCGAAAAAATACATAGAAGATAATATTTAAGGAATGTAAAATATGATTAGGAAAAGTACTAATAACGATTTAGAAAAAATTATGCAAATATGGTTGGATACGAATATTTCGGTACATAATTATATTCCACAAGAATATTGGACTAGTAATGAAAAATATGTTAAAGAAGCAATACAGGAGGCAGAAGTATATGTATATGAAGAAAATAAAGAAATAAAAGGTTTTATCGGAATAAATAAGGGACATATAGAGGGAATATTTGTAGAAGAAAAATATAGAAATCAAGGAATTGGAAAAGAATTACTATCTTATTGTAAAAACAAATATGATAAGCTAACCTTAGAAGTTTATAAGAAAAATACTAAAGCTATAAACTTTTATGAAAGAGAACAATTTAAGCCGATAAAAGAAGATGTTGATGAGGCAAATAATGAAGTAGAAATACTTATGGAATGGAAGAAAAATTAAAAGAGATTGTTTTGAGTTATTGCTATATTTGAGAGATGGATCCTTTTGGGGATTATATATAATATAATAAATAAAGGAAGTTAATATGAAGATACGTTTAGAAGAAGAAAAAGACTATTTTATGAATGAAAATTTAACACGAGAAGCTTTTTGGAATGTATATAGACCAGGTTGTTATGAACATTATATTCTTCATAAAATTAGAACAGATAAATGCTATGTAAAAGAATTAAGTTATGTAATGGAAGAAAACAACAGGCTAATAGGAAGTATAGTTTATGCAAAAGGAAAAATACAAAATGAAAATGGTGTACATGAAGTGTTACTATTTGGTCCAATAAGTATACTTCCAGAATATCAAGGAGCAGGATATGGAAAGAAACTAATAAAAATTACTTTAAAAAAGGCAAAGGAATTAGGATACCCTGCAGTAGTAATAACAGGAAAACCAGAATACTATGAAAAATTTGGATTTAAGCCTGCCTCAAAATATAATATATTTTATGAAGGAATGGAAAATGAAGAAAATCCGTTTTTTATGGTAAAAGTTTTGGATAAGCATAAAATGAAAGGTATATATGGAATATATACAGATCCAGATGTTTACACAGTAAACCAAGAAGAGGTAGAACAATTTGATAAGAAATTTCCAAAGAAGAAAAAGGAGAAAAGAGAAGGACAATTGGAATAATCGGAATATGCTTCGGGATTTTGGGACGTTCTTCGGGATTTAGGGACGTTCTTCGGGATTTAGGGACGTTCTTTAAATCCCGATTTTGAAAATTAATGAAGGAGCTTAAATACCTATTTTAGAATTATGTTAAAAGCCATCAACGACATCTTGCATTCGTTGGTGGCTTAATACTTGGAACTTATAAGGTTAAACGGTTCCAAAAATCCATATATATGTTTATGTCGTGCTTATGATATTTTAAACATCTGGCAATTCTACAATATAGAACAACAATTAACATAGCTTTAATCTTTTGATGAGGCTCAGAAAGTAAGCTATATATTTTATCAAGAGAAATATTTTTTACGACACTTGCATTACTAACGATGGCAAATAAAGTGTCGTATAAACTATCTCCAAGCACAGGCATTGGATCAATAACGCCAGCAAATTTACCATTAACTTTTATAAAATTGTGGGTACCAAAATCTCCATGAATTAATTTTTTATCAAATTTATAATCTTCTAATATTTTTACTTGATCTAGCACAATAGAATTATCTGGAATATAAGCTACTAAGGTTTTAGTAGAATCAGCTATTTCATCAAGTAAAAACTCAGACCACGTTGAAACTTCTTCATAAAGGTAGCCATATCCATAATAATCTACAGTTTTATAATTATTTGTAATATAAATAATATTTCTGAGAAAATCATCAATATCATCAACTTGTTTCATAATATCTCCGTGAATGAATTCATAAACAGCAAATCTATATGAAGGGTCAAAATAAATAATTTTTTGCATTTTAGGACTAGGATTTAAACTTAAAAATTTGATTTCAGCTTTTATGGCATATGGAGTACTTCTTTTTATTAAGTATTTGTTATTTAGCAAAATCACATGGCTTGAAACACCATCTGTAAAATACTTGTGGCTTTCATAAGGTATATTTAATAGTTTTAAAACAAATTCAATTATATTTTTATCTATTTTATTATCAATATTCATAATTTACCTCTAGATATATTTTAAAAATCCATCTGGATAAATAATTTTTTTACCAGATTTAAAATCATCAATATCTACCCATACAGCATTATACTCATCAGCTTCATCATCAATTTCATATTCATCTTTGTAAGTATCCTCTGGAATTTCTATAGAATAAAGAAATACGATTTCATGTCCTGTTTTCCCTTGATAGGTAAAAATATTCTCTGTTACTCCAAGAAGTTCTCCTACTTTAATATCAGCATGAATTTCTTCCTGAAATTCTCTTTTTACAGCATCTTTACTTGTTTCGCCAAATTCGATACCTCCTCCTAAAGCACGGTAAAAGGTTTGCTTCTTTACTTTGTCATATCCAATGCCTACTAAAATTTTGTTGTCTTTTTTTGCAATACCTAAAGATATAGGTCTGATAGAATCAGATTTAAACATTTTATACACTCTCCTTTATTTTGGTAAGCAAGTGTTTATATTGTCTAAGTGCAGTTAAAGAATGCTAATTTTTGTGTAACTTATGAAGATGAATACTGCTTGCCAATTAAATTATGTTATTAGTGTAGCATATAGAAATGTAGAACACAAGAAAAATATATAAATATTGAAATTAGACAATAAAATGATATAATGATTGCATGTAAAGAAATAGATATATGTATTAATGTATCAAATATTATTGAGTATATGGAGGTCAAAAGTGAATAAAGAAGCGGGACTAAAATCAATATATGAATTACGAAATTATAAATTTGTTATAGAGAGTTATCAAAGAGGATACAGGTGGGACTCTAAACAGGTTACAGAACTATTAGAAGATTTGTTAGAATTCCAAAAAACAGGAAATAATTTATATTGCTTACAACCAATTATAGTTAGAAAAGTTGATGAAAACAAATATGAATTAATAGATGGACAACAAAGACTTACAACTATATATATATTACTTAAATTTTTAAAACAAGAAGAATATTTATATGGGATAGAGTACAAAAGACCTAATAGTAAAGAATTTTTAGAAAATATTGAAAGTGAAGAAAATATAAACAATCTGGATTTTTATTTTATGAAAAATGCGTATACAACAATTAAAAAATGGTTTCATGTAGTAAGTGAAAATGAACAGACGGGAAATTTAAAGGGAAGGTTTATATCATTACTTTTGGAAAATGATAAGAATGTAAGATTTATTTGGTATGAAGTAAAGGATAAAAATATTTCATCAGAAGAGATTTTCACAAGAATAAATGTTGGTAAAATTCCATTAAATGATGCAGAGCTTATAAAAGCAAAATTACTTTATGATGTAAAATCAGAAAGAAAAGAAGAAAAGTATCTAAAACAAATAGAAATAGGAAACGAATGGGATAGAATAGAAAAAGATTTGCAGAATGATTCTTTTTGGAGATTTTTAGTAAATTATAAAAAAGAAAAATCAAATAGAATAGAATATATATTTGACTATGTAGCAAAAGAAGCGGAAGAAAAAACAAAAAGTAAGAGTAATAAATCTAAAAATATAACTGAAAATGAAGAGCACTCTACTTTTGAAAAAATAAGTCAATTAATGCAAGAACAAATAGTAAATAAAGATAATTGGTATACAGAAGAAAAGGATTTTTGGGATAATAATGTAAAAAAATATTACTATATTTTTAAAGATTGGTATAAAGATCCTGAAATATATAACTATATTGGTTTCTTAAACTTTTATAATAATAAAGAAGGTAATACGTATAGTCTCATTAAAGAATATGAAAAATGTACAGAAAAAACAAACTTTAAAGCATACGTTAAAAATTTAATAATAAAAGATGTTATAAATGATGTAGAAAATTTAGATGATTTAGATTATGAAGAAAATGGAGAGCAATTAAAAAAACTACTTATTTTATTTAATATTTTAACATTAAATAAAATGCAAGAAAAATTTCCATTTGAAAAATACAAGAAAGATGAGTGGTCACTTGAACATATTCATCCTAGAAATATTAAAAGTATGGGAAATGATAAAGAAAAATGGAAATCTTTGTGTGATGATGAAATAATAACTATAAAAGATTTTATTGAATTATTTAAGAATAGAAATGATAAAGAAAAATTTGAATTATATAATAACATTTTAAGAAAAATGGAAGAACTAAGGCAAAATATAGAAAATAAAAAAGATGCAGTTATTTTAGAAGAATTCGAAGCAATTAAAGATTTATCAAAAAATGAATATGGGGAAGAATTTATGAATTCAATTGCAAATTTAACTTTATTAGATAAAGATACAAATAGTAAAATAGGAAATAATTTTTTTGATACAAAAAGAAGAGAATTAATTAATGCCGAAAAAACAGGTGTTTATATTCCTATATGTACAAAAAATGTATTTTTGAAGTTTTATAGTAAGAATCCAAATCATATTTATTTTTGGACAAAAGAAGATAGAGAAGATTATAAAAATGCATTAAAAGAAGAGTTACAAAAATTTGTTGAAAGTGAGAGTGAAAGTGAAAATAATGAATAATACTGTATTAGATGAAGAAACATATAGTTTTTGGAAATTAATAAATAAATATAATATCACAATTCCTATGATTCAAAGGGATTATGTTCAGGGAAAAGAAGATAAAAGAATAAATGAAATAAGAGAAAAGTTAATAAATAACATAAAATTAGCAATACAAGGAGAAAAATTATTAGACTTTGATTTTATATATGGAAGTACGAAAATAAATGAAGATAATGAAGAAGAACTATCATTATTAGATGGGCAGCAAAGAATTACAACATTATTTTTATTACATTGGTATTTTGCAAAAAAGGAATGCAAAATGACTGATGAAGTAAAAAATATTATGCATAATTTTTCTTATCAAAATAGAGTCAGCTCAAGAGAATTTTGCAAAAGTTTAGTGGATAAAGAAATAAAAATTGAGAAAAATAAAAAAATAAGTGATTTAATAAGACAGAAAACATGGTATTATTCTGAATGGAATAATGATCCTACAGTAAAAAATATGCTTAATATGCTTGATTGTATCCATGAGAATTTTTATGAATATGAAGCTTTCGATAAGTTGATTGACGAAAATAATAGTCTTATCACATTTATGTTTATACCACTTGAAAAATTTAATTTAACAGATGAATTATATATAAAAATGAATTCTAGAGGAAAAAAATTAACAAATTTTGAAATATTTAAGTCTAAGATTTTAGAAATAATGAAAGAACAAAACGAAAAAGAATTATTAGAAGAATTTTCAGAAAAAATCGAATCAAGTTGGGCTGATTTTTTCTTTAGCTATAAAAAAGAGAATGAAGAAACATTTGATGAAATTTTTATGAGATATATTTATTATATTACTGAGATGATTTATGCTACAAAGATAAGTACTAAAACTCAATATGACAATGAAAAAGATTCTCCTTTTGATTATTCAAAAAAAGATTTAAATTTAGATTTAAAATTGGTAGAAGAAACTTATAAAGATAAAAATAATATTAAATTATTAATTAGTATATTAAATATATGGAAAAACAAAGAAGAGCTAACTGAAGATATTAATAAGGCATTTAGTAGTAAATATTCAGAAGGAAAGGTAATGTTATTTGACTCAAATGAAAAAATAAATTTATTTGAAAATTGTATTTATTATGAAAATTTTGAATGGTTAAATAGAATATTGTTATTTTCTTTCCTATTAAAGAAAAGTAAAAATAAAAATGATAATAATTATGATGATATAAGAATTATAAGAAATATATCTTTAAATATAAGATCTTTTTACAGATCTCAAGAAAGTTATACTCCAAATATTCGTTATTATATGTTAAGAGATTTATTTAATATTTTCGAAAAAATAATAGATGAGGAAGATCCATATTTATATTTATTGAATGAAAGTTTCATTTCAAGAGGAGAGTATATTTTTCCAGAAATAAAAAAAGCAGAAATTATAAAAAGAAAACCAGAATTAAAAAAAGTGATTTTTGAATGTGAAGATACCAATTCAACAAAGGGAAATTTGGTAAATTTAATAAATTTAATAGAAAAATATGAAAATAAAGTGATTAAACTGATAAAATTTTTTAATGATAAATCTCATTATCCATTAATTTTGAGAACGATGCTATCATTTGATAACTATGGAATATATATTGGAAAGGGAAATAGATATTTCTATGGAAGTAGTAACTCGATATATGATGTATTAACATATTCTAATAATAATGAAATACAAAGTAAAATACAAATTATTTTGGAAAAGATCTTTGAAAAAGTACAAAGTAATATTGATATAGATATAGAAAAATTGTTCATTAATACTATTAAAGAAAATATGAAAGAAATGGAAAAAAATAGTTGGAGATATAATGTGGTAAAATATGCAGAAATTTGGGAATTGAGCTATGAAAGAATATTTAATAAAAATAGTGAAATAATATATACTTTTGCATTAAATAGTGATGATGCAAATATTTCGTCATTTTCAAAAAAGGCAATAAATAGTAGACATATTAATCCATATTATAAACCACTATTGGCAAAATATAATTTAGAAAAACAAAAAGAATGTTATAGTACAAAAGATGATAATGGAAAGATTATATTAAATAATAATATAGTTATTAAAATTATAGAAAGTAGTTTTCAAGTTTCTTCCAATGTGAAAAAGGAAGAAATTAAAAAAGTTTTTATTGATAATAAAATAGATGAAGATGGAAACATATTTATAAAGTTTAATATAAATTGTGATTATATAGAGCAATTAGAACAAATAATAAATAAGATTTCTACATTATAAGGATAATGTTAAGATTGATATTAATACGTTTTAAGAGATAAAAAAGATATTAAAAGAGTTTTATAATATATTAAATAAAAACAACTACATTATATGACCAGTGAAATTGAAAAACTCCTTATTACAAATTATAATAAAAAAGATGTAATAAGGAGGAATTTTTATGGTTAATGAATATATTTTAGATGCAAAAGATGAAGCAATAATAAACGGATTAGATAATTTATTTGGAGTTGTTCAAAATAAAGAGGTATTAAGGAATATTATAATATTTTCAAAATTAAAAAGAGATGATGAAATAAACACAGGAAATTTTAATATTATTATAAGAAATAATTCCGACTATAATTTATTAGAAGATTTTCTAAGAATATGTACCAAGCTATTTGTTAAAAATAATATTATAGAAAATGATAAAATATATTTTTTTGGGGAAAATGAAGATAAATGTAAAGGCAGAAAAAATAATGATATTTGGAATATAGAATTAAAAAATAATGAAAGTTTAATTGTTTTTAAGTGTAACTCATTTTATATAAACTATAAAAGAGATAGAAATAAGATTGAAAAATTAATTAAGAAATATCCAAATAAAATATTTATATTTGAAGATACAAATTATTGTGAAGGCGAAATGGATGCAGAACTAGGAAATATTGCAACTTGGAGAATGACAATAGAAAAAATTTCTTTGGATGATAAAATAATATACTGTAAAAATATATTAGATAAAAATAAAATAAAATATAGAAATCAAGATATAAGAAATTTTTCGGAACAACCATTTTGGAAATTAAAACCTAACCTTTTGCAACTAATGGTTGAATGCAAGGCTAATAGGATTGAAAGTGTAAATAGTGAAATGTTTAGGAAAAAAGGTGAAAAATATAATATAAAACCAATAAGAAAAAATAATACAAAAAGTAGTAAAAAATCTGCAAAAGCAGATCTAGAAGAGCTTATAGGTCTTGATGAAATAAAAAGTGAAATAAGAAAAATATTAAATTATGTAAGTTTAAATAAAGAAAGAGGTAAAATGCCTACTTTACATATGTGCTTTTATGGAAATCCTGGAACAGGAAAAACAAGTGTTGCAAGAGTTATAGGAAAATTATTTGCAGAAGAGAGAATATTACCAGGGAATGGCGATTTCGTAGAAGTTCATGGAAGAGATTTAGTTGCAAAATTTGTAGGCTGGACTGCTCAAAAAGTTCATGAAGTAGTTGGAAAAGCTATTGGAGGGGTTTTATTTATCGATGAAGCATATAGTTTGATTTCTAGAGGAAGAGGGGGATTTGAATCAGAGGCAATAGACACTTTAATAAAAGAAATGGAAGATCACAGAGATGAAATTTGTATTATATTAGCTGGATATACTGATGAGATGAAAGAGTTATTAAAAGAAAATCCTGGCTTTGAAAGTAGAATACAGTTTAATATTGATTTTCCAGATTATACTGCAAATGAATTGTTAGAAATTTTTAATGAATTGAGTAAAAAAGAAAAGTATTGTATATCTAATAATTGCAGAGAAATATTATTAGACCACTTTAATAAAGTTAGAAGTCAAAAAAATTTTGGAAATGGTAGATATGTTAGAAACATTTTTGAAAAAATAAAATTTGAACAAGCCGATAGAGTTATAAGAACGAATTGCAAAAGCATGAATAGAATAACAAAAAGTGATGTTCAGAATGCATTGATACAAGTTCAAATGAAGCAAGAAAATAATTGTGTAAGAAAAATGATAGGTTTTTAAGGCAACAAAATAATCAAATGATATAATAAAGAAAATGTTAGAATTTGAAAAATATAAAATACTTAACAAGAAAGCAAAAATGAAAATAGAAGAAAATTAATTTTTATTTTACTTTTTCTTAAAACATTGAAGTAATTAATATTAAAGAAAAGTTATTCGAAATATTTTTTAACAGAATATGATATTGTAATAAAAAATTTATACTTTATAGAAGTATTTTATATACATAATCTTTTATCTACATAATTTATTTGCGAAGATGAAATTAAATAAAATAAAAAAACTCATAACCCGTTGGAATCTACTATAAATAAGTAAAGAACTAAAATGATATAAACTTACAGTAGCAATAGATTGAAAGAAATTTGATTTGAATAAAATTTAATATAAAATATAAAAGTGGGGACAAATTGGGGACAGTCTCCACAATTTTATGCAATAAATAGCATATTTAAGCATTGCTAATTTATATAAAACTTAAAATTCAAAAAAGTAATTTTGAGAATTTTGAAAAGAGTTTTTATTGATACAATCATTATATAAAATCATAGATTTTTATAATGATTTATACGAGCATTTTCTCTAAAACTTTACCTGCTTCTTTATTATGTGATTGTACTGGATGTACATAGAAGTTTAAGGTAGTAGTTATTTGAGCATGCCCTAATCTTGATGCTACAACAGCCACATCTACATTTTTTGATATAAGCAAAGTAGCATTTGTGTGCCTAAGACCATGGAAAGTAATTTTTGGTAAATTATTCTTTTCAATAAAAGAACGAAACCAATCTGTAACTGTATCAGGATGCATAGGGCTTCCATTCCATGTAACAAAAAGCCTATTTGAGTTAATCCATAAGTTACCACATTTTTCTTTTTCGGCTTCATACCAAGTTCTGTATTTTTTAAGCATATTGATAACTATATCAGGAATTCCAACTTCTCTAATTGAACTTTGTGTTTTAGGATTTTTTACGAAAATGCCTTTTTCAGATGTATATTGGCTTGCCTTAGTAATATGTACAAATCCATTATCAAAATCGATATCTGACCATTCTAAGCCCAATACTTCGCCTCTACGCATACCAGTAAACAATGTTAGAATAATAATAGTTTGAAATTTAATTTCTTCATTTTCTAAAGCTTCTAATAATTGCTTACATTGAATATCATCATAGTATTTAATTTGAGGTCTTTGGTGTTTAGGTGGTTTGACTCTATCTGCTGGATTATAAGGTAGTATTTGCCAATACACTGCATTTTGTAGCATGGCATGTAATAAACGATGGTGTTCCAATATTGTTTTAGAAGATAGTCCTTTCATTACAGTTTTTCCATTATTATTTTTACATCTCTTTAACTGATGATCTTTTGAAAGATAATCATAGAAACTCATAATGTGAGTTGGTTTTATATTAGACAATTTAAAATGTCCAAAGTAGGGAATAATTCGTGTTTTTAACATTCCTTTATATCTTTCATAAGTTTTTGGAGCCAATTCTTTTGAACCGTAATTTTTAGACCATAAATCTGTAAATTCTTTAAAAGTCATTGAAGAGTTTTGTAAAACAATACCGTTTTCAATTTCATAAACAAAATTCACAAGTTCTCTATCTGCTTCACGTCTACTATTTGCTTTGATGCTCTTTGTGTACTTAATCCTATTTCCATAACTGTCAAAGCCATGTGATACAATTAATCTCCATGAGTGCTTGCCTCTCTTTTCAAGATCCCCTGCCATTACTTTTTTCACCTCCTTTCAGTATACTTATGGCAAGGATTTTATATAAAATTATTTTTTCCTAACTTTAGTACTATCAATCCAGTCTTGAAATTCTTTATCTGTAATTTCATTATTAATGAATTTCTTTCTTATTTCTGGACCTACTTTTTTAAAGTATTCATACATTTCGTGATGGTCTCTTTCTGCTGCTTGTTTTGAAAGAGTCTGATATCTAGTTCTATAAGTTTTTAATAAAGGATTTTTATCTAGTCTTTCTTTGAAAGCTAATTCTCTTCCGATTTCTTTACAAGTTTTATTATCTTTAAATATTTCATCACAATATTTAGTATCATGCATTGTTTTAGGAATGAAATATTTATTGCAATTAGCACATTTATTTATTTTTATATCACTATTTAAAGATAATAATTGCTTAAAGGAGATAAATAATACATTAAGATAATCATCTGTCCTGAAAGAAAATGGAATACTCCTAGGTAGATTAAGTTCTTTATGAAAGTAGTAGAAATCATCCATTGTAAAGTCTAATTTCAAATCATTAATTCTATAATTTAGGGATATTAAATCTAAATTAGCAGATTCATCTTCGAATAAATCAGGAAATTCTGCTCTGAAATCAGCCTCAATATCATCGAATTCAGCAGGACTAATACTATCTTTTTCAGTAGTTAAAAGTTTTATAAATGTATCTTGATAATATGTAAAGTCATCTTCATATTCAGATTCTAGTTCGAAGAATAGATTTGATAATGCTTGCTGTGTTATAAAAAAATTTTCTTTTTTATAATATTTACTTATATCCATTTTGGATTTTTTGGCTAATTTTAATAATAAATCTTCAAAACAATATTTAGCAATGAAGTTAATCATATCGTTATCACTGTCAAAATCTATATTAAGAAAATCTATAAGAATACTTCCAACAGGTCTTATTTCACAGCGATTCACTGATTCGAAAATAAAACCTTTCTTTTTTTCAATAGAAAAATGATTTAAACATTCTGTTTTATTATTAGTATCGAAAGCAATATTGTATAATGACATTTTTACCTCCAAACATCTACAAATTTAATTTTTTTACATTTTTTTGTAATTGTAAGGTTACTTATATACGAAAAATATCATATAAATGAACCATACAACACAAAACATAAATAACAATTGTATGACGAGATAATACCATAATAATTTATGTATGTCAACTACAATTAGAAAAAAACTGAAAGGAGGTGAGTAATATGGCAACAGAGAAAATGCAAAGAACAACTCTAACTGCAAAAGAAGCAGCAGAATATTTAGGAATATCATATTGGCTAATAACTCAATTAGTTAGAAGAAAACAAATTCCTTGTTCTAGAGTTGGAAAGAGAATTTTATTTAGAAAAGAAGCTTTAGACATTTATTTGAGCAAAAAAGAAAATGATTCATTATTACAATCTAATTAGAAAGAAGGGAGGTTATGGGACAAGTTGGATGGATAAAAATAAGCACAGATATATTCTCTAATAGAAAAATCAAAATCCTACTAAAAGAAAAGGACGGGGACACCTATTTTAGATTATGGATTCAAATTTTAACTATTGCTGGAGAATGTAACAGAAATGGTGGACTATATATTAGTGATAATGTACCATTTAAAATTGAAGATTTTACGAACATTATCGGAAAATCTTCCAAAACTTTTACGAAAGTTTTCAGAAAATTTATCGATTTAGGTATGCTAATTTATAAAGATAATACATACTTTGTGAAAAATTGGAACAAGTATCAAAGTATTGAAAAACTAAACAAAATTGCAAAATCAAATAAAGTAATTGAAGAATTTAAAAATGAAAAAAGTTTTTATAATTCTACACAAGAAAAGATAAGAAAAGAAGAGAATAGAAAGGAGACAAGAATAGATGAATCAAATTTTGAAACCCTCGGTTGATAAAAATGATTATATTGAGTGTGAATACTGTAAAAACAAATTATATAGAAAAACAATAGAATGGCAGTTATATGGTGACAAAAAAGTTTTAACACTAGATTATGAAAGATGTAATTGTAAAGAAGCCGAGGTTTATTGGAATGAATATGATCTTAAAAAGTTAAAGATGTTAGAAGAAGAAAGAAAACTAGAGTTAATGCAAGAATTTGCACAAAAAGTGGAAAAGATAATAAAAAATAGTAAGATGAGTAAAAGAAATTTAAATTATAAATTTGAAAACTTTGAAGTCAATTCAAATAACAAAAAAGTATATCAAAGTTTAAAAGAGTATAGTGAGAAATTAGTAGATTCAAAAGAAAGAAAAGGATTAATTTTGGTAGGAAATAATGGAGTTGGAAAAACACATTTAGCCTGTAGTATTGCAAATGAATTAATAAAAAATGGAATACCAATCATATATGGAACCTTAATTAATTTATTAGCAGAATTGAAAAATTCATATGATTCAGATAATAATATTTCTGAAATGGAAATTATAAAATTATATGAAAAAGTTGATTTGTTGATTATAGATGATTTAGGAAAAGAAAAGCCGAGTGAATGGGGATTAGAAAAATTGTTTACTATAATAAATAGCAGATATGAAAATAATTTACCAGTAATTATAACAACAAATTATAATCAAAATTCTTTAGCTGAAAGATTAAGTTTAAATGGTGAAATAGAAACAGCAAATTCTATTATTTCGAGATTATATGAGATGTGCTATTTAGTTAAAATTAATGATATAGATCATAGAATTAAAAAGAAAAAAGTTAGTAATTGCGCTAACAATTGCTAACTAAAAATGTTACTTTTTTAAATATTTTATATAAAAATTATAATGTATTTTTGCAAAAAAGTAAATAAAAATTTATAAAAAAATTAGGGCAAGTAGGTATAAAAATTTAAACTAAATTGTCCTAATTTTTTAAAAATAAAATAACAAAAATAGTTAAAAAAATATCTCTCGGAGAGCAAAAAGGGTATTAGGGCATTTTGCCCTAAACAGCGAAAAGGGTGTCGAAACACCACGCTGGCGAATATTGGGCACCAAAAATGCCACACTATTCGGAGCAAAATAAATTTTACTAATTATTAATGCTTCGTAAACTAGCATTAATAAATTTTTATAGTGAGGAAGTGGTGAAAATGTGGAGAGATTCAGAACAAATTTTAGATAGTATTTTTTTATCATATAATAAAATTTTAAAAAGATTACAACTATCAGGAATAACAACAAAACATGGTAAAGAAGTAAAGCATGTAGATTTAAGAAAAGCTGTAGATGTTATGTTAAAAAAACATCCAACTTGCAGATGGAGAAGTGAAAAAATAAGAAGTAGAAAATATTTTATTTTAGTAGAAGGGTATTACTGGATAAAATTTGTGTATTTTGAAAAAGAAAAATCTTTAATAGATACTGATGTAGAATTTTTTGAAACCAGAATTAAATTGTATGAAGATTTTTTGAAAGTAGAGCATAATGGAAATTGGTGGAATGAAGATATGGATATAAAACAATTAGAAAAATATTTTAATAGAGCAGAATCTAGTATAAGAAAATCAATTAAGAAAATGTGTAATAATGGATTTAGTAATTATAAATATTTAGATAATAATAAAGTTGTTATTTCAAGAAAAGGAGTTGAATGGATTTGTAAAAATGTATTTAAGGAAAAGTATTTAGAGTTATTGGAGAAATATAAAATGGAGTTAACGGAGTTATATATTAAAGCAGGTTATCCTTATGATCATTTTTTTCATAGAAATTAAAAAACTCTAAAAATACCACAAAAACATTGACTTTTATATGAAAGATATTATATATTTAGTAGTAAAGAATGTAAAGAAAGTAAAGGAGATTTTATGGACACAAGTTTTTTGAAAAATGCCAAAATAAGTAAAAAAGGACAAGTGACAATTCCAGCAGAAATTAGAAATTTGTTAGGTGTTCAAAGTGGTGATTATATTACTTTTGGAGTGAATGAACAAAATATAGTAATAGTAAATAGAAAAAAAATTAAAATAAAAAATGAGAAAGTTAAAGAAGGAAGATAAAATGTTAGGATTAGAGAATGCAACAGAAAGTCAAAAAGAAGCCATTACAACAACGGAAGGTCCACTATTAATTATTGCTGGGCCAGGAACAGGAAAAACATTTACATTGGTAGAAAGAACTATTTATTTAATTGCAGAAAAAGGTGTAAAACCAGAAAATATTATGATAGCTACTTTTACAGAAAAAGCAGCAAAAGAAATTATAACAAGAATAACTAATGAATTAGATAAATTAGATTTGTATGTAAATATCAATGAAATGTATATAGGAACATTCCACTCTATATGTTTAAGAATTTTAAAAGAAAATATAGAATATACTAATTTGAAAAAAAATTATAGAATGATAGACGAATTTGAACAAGAATATTTGATTTATCAAAATATGAGAAAATTTGAAAAAATAGAAAATTTTAATTTGTTACATCAAACTCAAATAAGTGGATGGAGAATGTCTCAATATTTGGCAGACTATATTAATAATGTTAGTGAGGAATTGGTTGACATACAACTACTTTTAAATGACGAAAAACCAGATATAAAGGCAATAGGCAAAGTAATTAATTTATATAATGAAATAATTTCTAAATCTAATTATATTGATTTTACACATATTCAAACAGAAACATATGAATTATTTAATAATAATCCAGAAGTGTTGAAAAAGTTAAATGAAAAAATTAAGTATGTTATGATTGATGAATATCAAGATACAAACTATGTACAGGAACGATTAACTTTTATGTTGGCAGGTAAAGAACAAAATATTTGTGTTGTTGGAGATGATGATCAAGGATTATATAGATTTAGAGGGGCAACAATAAGAAATATAATAGAATTTCCTGAAAAATTCGAACATAAAACTTGTAAAAAAATCAAATTGGAAGTTAATTATAGGTCAGAGCAAGGAATAATAAATTTTTATAACAATTGGATGAAAGCAACAAATGGTGAAAATTTTAATTTTGAATGGGGAAAATATAGATTTGACAAAAGGATAACACCAGGAAGAAAAGATATTACAACTTTACCAACAGTAATGAAAGTAGTCTCGAAAGATAATGAAGAAGAATGGAAAAAAGAAATATTAAAATTTATAAAGTATTTAAAAGATAAAAATATAATCAATGATTATAATCAAATCGCAATGCTGTTCAATTCTGTGAGAGGAGATAAAGTTGTTGAATTAGCAAATTATCTGGAGGAAAATGGAATAAATGTATATTCTCCAAGATCAAATATGTTCTTTGATAGAAAAGAAATAAAATGTATAATAGGTTCGCTATTGCTAACTTTTCCACAATATTTAATTAAATTGAAAAATAGATCTTTTAAGTTAAATAATGAAGGACTATTTACATATTATGAAGAGTGTATAAAAACAGTAGAAGAATATATTCATAAAGACGAACAATTGAAAATATTTATAAGAAATTCAGGAATAAGTCATATGAATCTATTTTCAAATACTGATTATGCTTTTACTGGTTTAGTATATAAATTGTTTGAGTTTGAACCTTTTAGAGAATTTTTAAATATAGACTTAAATAATGGTTTAGTAGACCAAAGGCCAATAAGAAATATATCAATATTTACACAAATGATTGCTAGATTTGATTATTTACAACATATAGATGTATTTACACCTAAAAGAATAATAAATGATGTAGAAACATTTTTTAATACATACTTAAGATTTTTGGTTGATGGAGGAATGGGAGAATATGAAGATGAAACAGAATATGCTCCAAGTGGTTGTATTACTTTTTCGACAATACATCAGTCTAAAGGAATGGAATTCCCAATTGTAATTGTAGATTCTTTAGGAAATGTACCAAGAGATAGGAATAATGCAAGATTGAATGAAATAGAAGAAAAATATTATCATAGAAAGGCATTTGAACCAAAGGAATATATTAAATATTTTGATTTTTGGAGATTATATTATACAGCTTTTTCAAGAGCACAGAATTTATTAGTATTAACATGCAATGAAAAGAATGAAGGAAGAAAGCAACCAAGTTATTATTTCAAACAAATATATGAAGATTTACCAGAATATACAAATGAAAGTATTAAATTAGAAAATATAAAAATAAGTGATATAAAACCTGTAAATATAAAAAATACATATTCTTTCACATCACATATTGCAGTATACGAAAACTGTGCGCTACAATATAAATTTTTGAAAGAATTAGGGTTTTCACCAGTCAGAATAGGCGCAACAATATTTGGTCAATTAATACATCAGACCATAGAAGATATTCATAAATCTGCCATAAAGAAAGAATACGAAAAAATTAATAGAGATAATATAAAAATATGGTTTGATACTAATTATGAAGCAATTTCAAAATCGCAACATTCATATTTAGGAAAACCACAATTGGATGTGGCATTAGAGCAAGTAATAAGATATGCAGAAAAGCAAAGTGAGAATTGGAAGAAAATACAAGATGCAGAAGTAGAAATTGGATTAGTTAAACCAAATTATATTTTAAATGGAGTTGTAGATTTAATAGAAGGAAATGAAAAAACTGTTGAGATTGTAGACTTTAAGTCGGAAAAGAAGCCAGATATATTTTCTGATTCTGAAAAATTGGAAAAATACAAAAGACAATTACAAATATATGCATATTTAATTGAAAAAAAGATTGGTAAAAAGGTTAGCAAAATGCATTTATACTATACTGGAGAAAAGAATGGAATACCAACCATAACTTTTGAAAATAGAGAGTCAGATATAGAAGAAACAATAAAAGAATTTGAAAAAGTTGTTAATAAAATAGAAAACAAAGATTTTAAACAGAAATCAAAGTCACAAACGATATGCGACAACTGTGACTTGAGATTCTTTTGTAAAAAATAAGGGGGCAAAAAATGAGCGATTTTGAATTTGAAAGAATAAATACAATAAAAGGGTATCCTGAATTACATTGGACAGGTAAAAGGCCATATAGAGGAACAAACTATTATCCAGCACAGTTAAAAGAAAAATATGGTGAAATGAAAGATGACTGGATAAACAAAATATTCTGGGGAGATAATCTTCAAGTAATGAGTCATATGCTAAGGGAATATAGGGGTAAAATAGATTTAATATATATAGATCCACCATTTGATAGTAAGATGGATTATAAGAAAAAAATAAAAATAAAGGGTAAAGAAGTATTAAATGACAACAATTCATTTGAAGAAAAACAGTATGGAGATATATGGAGTAATGATGAATACTTACAATTTATGTTTGAAAGATTAACAATAATGAGAGAATTATTATCTGAGAAAGGAAGTATTTATGTACATTGTGATTACCATAAATCACACCATATTCGTTGTATGCTGGATCAGGTTTTTGGACTTGGAGCGGCCATAGATAATAATGCACCGGGATTTAGGGGAGAAATAATATGGGATAAAGGATTTAGAGGTACTGAAAGCAAAAATATTTTTCAAAGAACACATGATACTATTTTTTGGTATAGTAAATCTTCTGAATGGATATGGAATCAGATTTTTGAAGAGTATAAAGATAAGAAAATGTCCAGATATAATAAAGTGGATGAAGATGGGAGAAGATACGCTTTAATTAAGAGAACAAGGACGGATGGAACAGTTTATTATGGAAAAACATATTTTAATGAAGAAGGTAAAAAAATAGAAGATGTAATTTTTGAACCAATTATGGCTTCAACAGATTCTGAAAGAACAGATTATCCTACACAGAAACCAGAAGATTTAATAGAAAGATTTATAAAAGCCTCATCAAGCCCAGGAGATATAGTTTTTGATGGATTTATTGGGTCAGGGACAACTTTAGCTGTAGCAATGAAATTAGGAAGAAAATTCATTGGAGCAGATATAAATTTAGGAGCAATCCAAACAACAACTAAAAGATTAATAAATGTAGCGAATGAATTAAAAGAAGATAATGAAAAATATACGGGATTTGAAGTTTATAATGTAAATAATTATGATTTCTTTAGAAATCCAGTAGAGGCTAAAGATTTATTAATAGATGCATTAGGAATTCAAAAATTTGATGGAAATAATGTTTATGACGGAGAATTAGATGGAAGAATGATAAAAATAATGCCAGTAAATAGAATAACTACTAAATCAGATTTAGAAGAACTAAAAGCCAATCTTCCATATCAAAAATTTGAAAAAAGAAAAGCTGAAAATCCATTAGATCCTGTTGAAAGAATAACTATAGTTTGTATGGGGCATGAACCAGATGTAAAACCATCGCTTGAACAGGACTTAAATAATTATAATATAGATATTGAAATATTAGATATTTTAAAAGATAAATCCGATTTACAATTCAAACGCGATTCAGAAGCTGTTATTGACATAGAGGAAAATAAATTGATAATAAAAGAATTTTATCCAATGAATTTATTACAAAAATTAAGCCTACAAAAAGAATATATCGAGGATTGGAAACAGATGGTTGAATCAGTGATGATAGATTGGAATTATGATGGAGCAGTAATGGAACCTAAAGAGATAGATATTGCAGAAAAAAATGAATTGGTAAAAGGGGAATATGATATACCTGTAAATGCAACAAATATAAAAATTAAAATTACAGATTTGTTATCAGAAACATATGAAAAGGAGATTAAGATAAATGAGTAAAAATATGAATTTACAAACATCTTTTTTTCAAGCATTAAGATTTTTCTATGAAACAAATAAAAAATTGATAAAAAGAAGTTATAAAGATTTAACAAAGAAATATTTAGATTATAATGATAAAGAATGTAACCCAGATGCTTTTTTAAGAAGACCACAATTTGAAGCATTAGAAATGTATATATTTCTCAAGGAGTATTTAAATAATCAATCTGTAAGTGAAATTTTTAAGGATTGGATGGAAAAAAAAGGGTGCTTTTCTGATAGTAAGTTAAAAATTGGTGAAAATAATCAGATAGATATTTTTGAATATTCAGCAAAAGAATATAAAGAAGTATATGAAATGTTAATACAATATAAAGAGGTCTATTCAAATTATATATTCGCACTTACAATGGGGTTGGGTAAAACAATACTTATGGCCACATGCATATTTTATGAATTTCTATTAGCAAATAAATATCCAACAGATCCAAGATTTTGCCACAATGCATTGGTATTTTCACCAGATAAAACTGTACTTCAATCATTGAAAGAAATACAAACTTTTGATAAATCAAAAGTAATTCCAAAAGAGTATGTAAGGATATTAGATAGTAATATTAAATTTCATTTTTTAGAAGAGACAGGAACAACATTAAATACATTAGATGATTCTGACTTTAATGTTATTATATCTAATAATCAAAAGATAATATTGAGAAAAAAACACACAGAAGATACGCCAATTCAAATACTCTTTAGTGATAATGATAGAAAAAGTGATATAGATGCTATTTTTTTAGAGTTATATGGTGTAGAACAACATATTGGAGAAGGAGATTTGATATTCAATCAAAGATTTGAAAAAATAACAAGATTAAGTCAGCTTGGAATATATGTTGATGAGGCTCATCATTTATTTGGAAAGCAATTGGATAAAGATTTGTATGATAAAGGAAAAAGTAGCTTAAGAACAACTATTAATATATTGGCTAATAGATTAAATCAAAAAGGTAGTAGAGTTGTAGCATGTTATAATTATACTGGAACACCTTATGTTGGAAATAATATATTACCAGAAGTAGTTTATTCATATGGTTTAAAAGAATCAATAGCAAACGGATACCTAAAAGATGCTGAGCCACAAGCATTTGAAAATGTAAAAAATGAAATATTTATTAGAACAGTAGTAAAAGATTTCTGGAATACATTTGGTGAAAAAAGGTATGAAAATATGTTACCAAAACTAGCTATTTATGGTAGTGAAATTAAAGAGGTTGAAGAAGAGATTGTGCCAACATTAGAAAAAGTATTAGAAGAACTAAACATTTCAAGAGAAAAAATACTTATAAATGTTGGAGATAGCAAATTGACTAAAGACAATGATATTAACGAGTTTAATAATTTAGATACAGAAAAAAGTAATAAACAATTTATAATCTTGGTTGGTAAAGGAAAAGAAGGTTGGAATTGTCGTTCTTTATTTGGAGTTGCATTATATAGGAGTCCGGATTCTTCAATATTTGTTTTACAAGCTACTATGAGATGCTTAAGAAAAATTACTAATATTCAACAAACTGCGTCGGTTTATTTATCTAAAGAAAATTATGAGATTTTAGATAATGAATTAAATAAGAATTTTAAAATGTCAGTTAAGGATATAAAGAACAAGGAAAATGATGGTAAAGTAACATATGAAGTAAAGGTAGTCCCACCACCAAGATATATAAAAATAAAAAAATTGAGACATAATTATAATTTAGTAAAAAAATATAATGAGCACAATGATATAAATCTAGAATTAGATAGAATTGATTTAGAAAAATATAAATCAAAAATAATAAAAAAAGATAGTCTAACAGATTCAAGAGTAGCTAAAGTAAAGGAAATGGATTCTTCAGAGGAAAATATAAAATATAGTGAAATAATGTTGTACAGTGAAATATCTAGATATATAGGTGATTTAAAATGTACAGAAATAAAGAAGATATTAAAAAATGATATAAAAGATGTTATTGAAATAGTTAGTAAATATAATCAAATTTTATATGATTGGATTATTCCTAAAATAGTAGATTTTGCATATGAATTAGAAAAAACAACAAAAACAGAAGATAAAGAAGTTATATTATTAAAAGAACCAGAAGAAGAATATTATACCTTTAAAGCAAAACCAGAATTAGTCATAACAAATAAAGACTTACAAATTTTAGGAGTGAAAAACAAGAGTTTTCATGCAGATACATATTGTTTTGATTCAAAGCCAGAAAAGGAATTATTTTTACAATACATCAAGAATAAAAAAATAAAAGAAATTTATTTTACTGGAATGTTTACAAATGCATCTCAAACAGATTTCTATATACAATATATTGATCCAGATTCTAATTCTCTAAGAAAGTATTATCCGGATTTTATAGCTAAATTTGAGAATGATACATATGAGATTATAGAAGTAAAGGGTGACAATAAAATAGATGATGCTGTTGTAAATGCAAAGAAAAATGCAGCATTAGAAATTGCATCAGAGAGTAAAATGAAATATACTATTTATAAATCAAGTACGATAATGAGTGAAAATGTTTTAGACAATGAAATTAAATATACACAAGAAGAAATAGAAAGTGATATATTAAAAGTAGCAGAAGAAAACGAAGAATATAAGTATGATTAGAGATACATTTTGTATCTCTAATTAAATTAAAAAAAATACTTGACAAACAATAAAAAAAATGATAACATGTAAGCATACAAGCTGACATACAATCGAAAGGGGAATAAATATGAATATAACATTTGGTGAATATTTAACCAATAAAAGAAAAGAAAAAGAAATGTCCTTAAGAATGTTAGCAAAGGAACTTGACATATCACCAGCATATTTAAGTGATGTGGAAAACAATAGAAGAAATGCTTTATCATATGAAAAACTACAAAAAGTTATTGAAATATTAAAATTAGATGAAGAAGAACAAAGAGAATTATATGATTTAGCAGGAAAAGCCAAAGATACAATTCCAGCAGATGTAGAAGAATTTGTTAAAGAAAATTTACAAGTTATTACACTGCTAAGGGATATGAAAAGAAACAAGAAAGATGGTGATGAAAATAAGAAAAAGTAAAATATTATGTAAAAGTGATATAGACAATGAAGCTATTAGATTTCTGGAAGAGTATTCACCTAATTCATTGCAAGAGTTAAATATTATTGATTTAGAAAGCATTGCAGAATTAAAATTGAATTTAAAAATTGAGTACCAAAAATTAGATGAAAATGGTGATTTATTAGGTATGACAATATTTAAGACTGGATATGTTGATGTAATTAATGAGGATAGTACACCTTGTAAGAAGAAATTTGAAAAAGGAACTATTATCTTGAATGAAATACTGATTAACGACTTGAAGCTACAAGGAAGATATCAATTTACATTAGCACATGAATTGGGACATTGGATTTTACATAGAAAAGAATTTATAGAAGATGAAAATCAAATAAATTTATTTGATATTATAGGAGATATAACAGATAATGATTGCATAAAATGTTTAAATAGAGATGTAGTTGATAATAAAGTTATTGCAGGTGGATTAAAAACAGATTTGGATTGGTTAGAATGGCAAGCAAATTATTTTGGAGCATCAATATTGATGCCTAGAAGATTAATAAAGCAATATTATTCAAAAAATTATAATAATAAGGATATAAAACAAATAGCAAAAGAAATATCTGAAACTTGTGGAGTTTCTAAACAAGCAGCTGAAATAAGAATAAAAGATACAAATGATAATAAAAGTATTAAGAATCAGTTAGTTATGGAAGACATAAAATAAAAAAGAAAAAAGCTAGATTAGGCCCTAACTTTTTTCGAAAAACTTACAGCATAAACGGCTTGCAAGTGTTTATAGTATTAAGATTATATCATTTATAATAAAATATTGCAAGCCTTTTATAGAAAATTTTATGAAAGGCAGGTGAAAAAAATGAACAAAAATGTACATACTGTTCATAACAAAAATGGTTGGCAAAACAAATTTGAAAACACATCAAAGGCAATCAATACATATGCTACTAAGCAAGATGCTCAAAATGCTGGAAGATTAATTGCTAAACAGAATAATTCTGAACATATAATACATGGATTAAATGGAAGAATTCAAAGTAAGAATACTTATGGTAAAGATCCATATCCTCCTAGAGGATAAAATAAGAACAAGGCCTAAATTTGCCTTGTTCTTTTGCTTATTTTTTTAAGAAAGGAAAGATTATAAATGGTAGAAGAAAAATTAAAAAACAAACATGAAATCACTATTTTTATAAATGGTGAAGAAAAAGAGGTAACAAAAGAAAAAATTTCATATGAGGAAGTTATAAGATTAGCTTTTGGACATTATGAAGATAATGATTCTATAAATTATACCGTAATTTATTTTAAAGGAAATAATGAAAAACCAAATGGTTTTTTATTAAAGGGACAAGTAGTTATGGTTAAGAAAGGAATGAGGATAAATGTCACAAGAACTAATAAATCATAGTGATGATTTGAAAAAACTTCAAAATGAAGGATATGAATTAGATGTAAATAATGGATATGGGATTGTTTCCCATATCCCATACTTGAAAGCAAATGGAGAAATAGATTATGGTACATTAGTGTCAAGCATTGCTTTTGAAGGTGATAAGGCTAAGTATAATGGAGACCATGTTATATACTTTTCAGGAGATCAACCTTGTAATGCAGATGGAACAGAAATTACACAAATAAAGCATAGTGCCAGCAATTCAATTTTAGCTGGAATAAATGTGAAACGCTCATTTTCAAATAAACCAAATGAAAATTATAAAGATTATTATGAAAAATTTGTAAATTATATTAATATAATTTCTTCTAGAGCAATAGATAAAGATAATTCAGTAACTGCAAAAACATTTAAAAAAGTGGTAACAGAAGAAGAATCAGTATTTCAATATATTGATACAAATTCATCAAGAGCAGGAATTGACAATTGCAATAGAAAAATGTTGGACAAGAAAATAGCAATTATTGGACTTGGAGGAACTGGAGCATATATACTTGATTTAGTTTCGAAAACTAATGTCAAAGAAATACATTTGATTGATGGAGATGTATTTTGTCAGCATAATGCTTTTAGAAGTCCTGGAGCAGCGAGTAAAGAAATATTTCCAAAAAGAATGTCAAAGGTAAGCTATTTTAAAGCAAATTATCAAAATATGCATAGAAACTTAATAGAACATGACATGTTTATTAAAGAAGAAAATGTTAGTGTCTTAAAAGATATGGATTTTGTATTTATATGTATTGATTCTGGAATAGCAAGAAAATTAATTACAGATTATCTTGTCCTAGAAGAAATACCATTTATAGATGCAGGAATGGGATTACAAAATATAAATGATACTATAAATGGGCAAATAAGAATTAGTGTTTTTGACAAAAGTAATTATGATAGAATTCCTGTATATCTTGACTTTGATGAAGATGGTGATGATGTGTATAATACAAATATTCAAATTGCAGAATGTAATGCTTTAAATGCAACAATAGCAGTTATAGAATGGAAAAAATATTTTAAAATATATGAAAATGCTGATAGTCAATGCCAAAATGTTTATTCAATTGAGATGGGAGAAATAGTACATGAAAACTAATAGATTTAAAGTTGAGTTTGTTGATAAGATTCCTTCAAACTTAAAGGATGGTATATTGTATGTGTGCATTAGTTGTAATGTTATTGTACATAGATGTGCATGCGGATGTGGTGAAAGAACTGTAACTCCAATAGACAAAAAATATGGATGGAAAATGACATATGATGGACAATCAATTACACTTAGACCATCTATAGGAAATTATAGTATACCATGTCAGTCACATTACTACATAACAGAAAATAAAGTTGAATGGTTAGAAAGTTATCTACAAAATAATACTAAAAATGGACTATTTGAACTTATTAGACGACTTTTAAAAAAATAAGAAATTAGGCATCTGTTTATATAGATGCCTAAAAATTCATGAAGGAGGTTGAGTATGTATAAGATCTTTAATGTATTAAGCACTTTTATAAGACAGTTTTATCTGCCAAATCCATTTGCAATATATTTTGAAACAAGTGCATATGCAGATGTTTTTAATATATTAGTTGGAGGAGCTATATTACATTTATTCTCGTTTTTCCTAACATCAAGCGTATATGAAAAAGGAAAACATCCAAGCTGGATAGGAAGCGCATTATATTGTATAAGTTATATTTTTAATACCGCTTTAATTGATTTTTTATGTTATAATTTTAATAAACTCAATTTAATTTATATTATATCAATATCTTTTATAGTCGATTTAACAATATGGATAGTAATTATAAATTTAAAAAGGAGTGTATATAGCATAATATAAATAAATTCATAATAGAAAGGAGTTATTATGATTTACATTACAGGAGATACACATGCTGATTTTAGTAGATTTTTAATCGAAAATTTCCCAATTCAAAATGAAATAACTAAAGATGATTGTGTAATAATATGTGGCGACTTTGGTGGAGTTTGGACATTTGAAAAAGAAAATATACAAGAAAAGTATTGGCTAAATTATGTAAATGAAAAGAATTTTACAACATTATTTGTAGATGGAAACCACGAAAATTTTACAAGATTATATAAATATCCTGTAGAAGAGTGGCATGGTGGTAAAGTACATAAAATAAGAGATTCAGTATTACATCTAATGCGTGGAGAAATATTTGATATAGATAATAAGAAATTTTTTACATTTGGTGGTGCAAAATCTCATGACATACAAGATGGGATATTAAATTTAGACCAAGAAGAAAAAATATACGAATATAGAAAAAGAGGAGCATATTTCAGAATAAGAGATTTTTCATGGTGGGATTTAGAATTACCAACTGAAGAAGAAATGCAAAACGGAATAAAAAATCTAGAAAAAGTAAATTATAAAGTTGACTATATCATTTCTCATTGCTGTCCTACTAGCATACAAACATTGTTAAATCCATCTTATAAAAAAGATATTTTAACAGATTATCTGCAAAAAATTTCAGAAAAATGTGAGTTTAAGAAATGGTATTTTGGACATTATCATGATAATCGACAAATTAACTCACAATTTACTTTATTGTATGAAGATATAGTTCCATTAGAATTTGAGAGTGCTTTTTTATAAATTTATCAAGTAAATATAAGAAATTGTAAAATATCAATAAAAATTGAGAAAAGTTCTCAAAAATGTTGATATTTTTTAAAATTTAGCATATAATATATAAAGTAAAGGAGGATTTTAAAATGTTAATAAGATTTAGTTTTAAAAATTTCAAATCTTTTAAAAATGAAAACTGTTTAGATATGGAAGCAACATCATTAAAAGAACACGAATATAATATTGCTAAAACAGAAAATGGGGATTATTTGAAAGTTTCAGCTATATATGGAGCCAATGCGAGTGGAAAAACAAATGTATTACAAGCATTTAGTTATATGAAAAAAAGAATATTAGTAAGTGATGATTCAAAAGTAAATACTCCTTTAGATGAAGAAAATGTATTCAGCTTTATGATAAATAATGAGCCAATAAGTTTAGAGGTAGAAATACTAGCAAAAAATAATAAGATTTATAAATATGGTTTTGATATATTAAAAGACAAAATAATTTCTGAATGGTTATATGAGAAAAGAATAAATAAATTTTATGAAATATTTGAAAGAACTGAAAATAACATTAAAGTCAAAGATAATAAAAATAAATTGCTAGGATTGGCTAATATAGATGAAAGAAGTTTATTTTTAAATGTGTATACAAAAATTGATAAAAATAATGAGGATTTTAACAATGTATATGAATGGTTTATCAATGCTAATTATTTAGATTTAGGAGATCCAAAATTTGAAGATGCATTAAATAAAAGAATATCTTTAAGAATTGTTGAAGACGAAAAATATAAAAGTGAATTACTATCATTTATAAGAACTTTTGATTCAACAATAGATTCAATAAATATTTCTCCAAATTCTTTAGAAGAATTAAAAAATACAAATGGTGTTGTTAAAGTTGAGTTAGTTCATAATTATGATGAAGGAAAAAATGCATTACCTCTTTCATTAGAATCAAATGGAACAATGAAGATGTTTCATTTATTTGATTTTTTAATGGATGCTTTGAAAAACGGAATGGTATTATTTGTTGATGAATTAGATGCAAAATTGCATCCATTGCTTACAAGATATATTATAAATTTATTTCATAATAGCGAGACTAATAAAGGTAATGGACAGTTAATATATTCAACACATGATACAGTAAATTTGAATAAAGAAACATTTAGAAGAGATGAAATATGGTTTGCAGAAAAAGATAAAAATGGAGTTTCAGAAATTTATTCATTATCAGATTATATAATAGAAGATGAAGATGGAAATGCCAAAAAAGTTAGAAATGATGCAACATACAATAAAGATTATTTAACTGGAAGATATGGTGCTATTCCAGTATTAGAGGAATTTGATGTCGTATGAAAAAACAAGAATATTCTAGAAAAAGTAAATTTAAAAGTAAGAAGCTTGCACCAGCTAATTACTTGATTGTATGTGAAGGAATACAAACTGAACCGAATTATTTTAAAGGATTAAAGAAGAAAATAAATGATAAGTACGGAAATAAAGTAGATGTATTAATACCTGAGATTGATATTAAAGGAACAGGAAGGAATACTACAGACTTAGTAAATTATACAAATAAATTCGTAAACTATGCAAATAAAAAATATGGACAAGTCTGGGTAGTATTTGACAAAGATGATTATAGTAATGAGCAATTTGATAAAGCAATTAAAACGTGTGATTATAATGTTGCATGGTCAAATCCTAATTTTGAACTTTGGTTATTAGCACACTTGAAAAGAGTTGATAGATATATTTCAAAAGATAAAATAATAGCTGAATTAAACAAAGAGTTCAAAAAAAATGGACTTGGAGAGTATAGAAAGAATGATGATAAAATCTTTGATAAGGTTACTAGTAATGGGAAGATAAATAATGCAATAATAAATTGTGAGTATATGGAAAGTTTAAATAAAGAGGGACAAGCATCACAAAGAAATCCAATGACAACGGTTTATAAAATAGTTGATGGATTGAAAGAGTATTTAGAATAAATAGTACAGAAGAAAAGCAAAGTATGAGAGTAATTATAGTTACAGGATTATTTTGCTTTTTTGATAATAAAAGACAAGTTTCGACAAATTCTGCAATAAAAATATGATATATATAAATAGGAGAGTAAATATGTTAGATAATATAATAGAAAATAAGGTTAAAGTTTTTATAAGTTCAAAATGCGATAATAGTAGGTATACAATCATGAGAAGAGGCTTAAAGGAATTATTAATAAATACAGGATTAGTAGAAGTATATATTTTTGAAGATTCAGCAAGTAGTAGCTTATGTGTAGAAGAATCGTATTTAAAAGAATTAGATAGCAGTGATTTATGTATATTTATAATAGATAATTCAGAAGAAATTACAGAGGGAATATTAAAAGAATATACAAGAGCTAAAACATTAGGTAAGAGTTCTATTTATTTTTTCTGTGATGAAATTAGTAAAAATAAAAATAAAATACAATTAGAAATAGAGAAACAAGGCTTACAAAAATATAAAGTAATTCATGAATTTTCAGAAATAATTCATGAAGCTTATAGAGCTATAATGCAAGATATTACTAACATATATAAATATAAGAATAAAACAAATGAACAAATTAAAATACAGCAAGTTAATGAATATAGTGAAATTGCTATATATAAAGTAAAAAAGATTGACGGTAAAGGTTTGCAATTAACGAATAAGGAGTTATTAAAAGGAATATTAAATGTTGAAAAAATAGATGAAAAAGAATTAAACGAATATGATGTATTATGTGCAGAATTTTTAAAAGTTGTATTAAGAAAACAAAAAATTAATAATGATAAATTTGAATTATTAAAGAACAAGATATTGGAAATATATAATGGTAATTTAAAAGATTTAATTGGTATAAGATTAGAAGCTGTTAAATTGTATTATAATGGAAATATTGAAGAATGTATACAAAAACTAAAAAATATTATAGATAAAGAAAACGATAGAGTTCCAAAATGGATTTTAAATGATATAGCAATAGATTTAAAAAACTTGGAAAATATACAAGATGAGCTGAATAATCGAATTCGATTTGAAAATGATGGACAGAGATATTTAAACAATTGTGAAGAATCATTATACTATCCACTTATTGATAGAGCAGATGAAAATAGAAAAAAAGAGATATTGAAAAAACTAATAAATTACCAATTAGAATCACCATATAGCACCAGTATAGAAAATATTGAGTATATATTTAATTTTATTTCACTATGCTTTTATATAGCTTTAATAAATGGCTCTATTACACATTTAAGATTGACATTAGATAGGATTAAAGAAACTTTGTTGTCTTTAAATATGAGATATGATGATCATGATATGTATGTACAAACAATAAAGTTTCTTATATTAACACAAGATGATAAAAAAATAGGTAAAATATTAAGAACTTATAAAAATAATATAGATGTTATTAATTGTGATGATATTGATAATATTTATAATGATATTGAAAACACAGAAATAGAATATTATAAAATAATTTCAGAATGTATATTATTACAATATTTTAATTTGTATTTTTCAGACAATCAATATAACGAACTTTTTAAAAAAGTATGTTCTAATATTAGAATATGGATAGATAACGATAATAGAATTATTAATTACGGACTATATTTTTTTGATATGCTAAAGAGTAATATACAAAGAGGAAACAACCAGATAATATTAAGAATTGTTTTAAAAGTTTTTGATAACCAACTAAAAAGATTTTACGATAACGCTTTAGAAGTTATACAAAGATTAGATTATTCAAAGATATCTAAGGAAGAACAAGAAAAATTAATGAAACATATAAAAAAAATTATAAAGGAAAAAGATGTAAAAAATAGTTGCAATCAACTAGAGAATGCAATAATTTATTTTAGAAAGAATTCAACATTAGCAAATAAAAATAATTTAGACAGTTTTATTGAAAAGAAAATGTCAGAAGATTTTATTAGCATATATAAGTTGGAAACAGAAGAAATAAATAAAAAACAAAAGAAACTATATATTGAAAAATGCATAGAAAATATACACAATCAGAATCTGAAACAAGGAAAGAATGGAGTATATACATTAAATAATTCTAATGAATATTGTACTATACGAAATATTATTAGATATGATAATATTATACTTGAAACAAAAGAAATTAATAAGTTAATGGATGTTCTAATAGAAACAATATGTTGCGAAAGACAAACAATTAATGCCAAAAATAATGCAATACAGTTGATAATATATCTAAAGAAAAGATTTCATGAAAGACGAATTTGGAAGAAATACGGAGAAATTATTACAAATAATAAAGATAATATCGTTTGTGGTAAAAATGTTATGTTTTTAGATAACGAATCAATTTTATCAATTAAAATTAATATGCAATTATTATATGCCATATTTAATGTAACTAAAGAAAGCAATGAAATAGATTTAATTATCACAGCTATGCAATTGAGAGATATTGATAAAATAAGAATATTGGAAAATATATATTATTTTTTAGAAGAGATAGATTATGATAAAGTCGAAAATAAATTAATAGAAATATTATTACAATATACTAGTATTATGATGAATGAAACAGAAAGAGATATTAGGTTTTGGGCTACTAAATGTTTAATACAATTGTCATATTCTAGATATAGAGAGGTTGCACTTCAACAATTAGCCAATATTATGAATTCTGGTAATGGTGAACTAAAAATAGCTCTCATATCAAGAATAAAAGAAATATCATTAGATGATAAAAATAATGAGTTCATAAAATTTATTATAAATAAAGGTAAAGTGGATAACAATTTTCTGGTAAGAAGAATAGCGTTAGATTACATTAAAGGAGGATATAATATTGAAGATAAAAAATAATTTATTAGATAAGAAAGTGATACAACAATTTGTAAGTCTTGTAGCAATAATAGAGTTAATACTATCGTTAATTTTAATATTTATTGATATTCCTCAAAATTATAAGAAAGGTTGTGGCATTGTTTTTTTTGTTATATTAATTACTATATACAGTATTATTTGGATTTTATCTAATAAAATTAGGAATATTAATATAATCATAAATAATTCAAAAGTAGAAATTAAATATGGAGATATATTTGAAGAAAGCGGTAAAAAGGTAATAGCATTTAACGAATATTTTGATACTTGTGTGGATGACAATATTATTAATTCACAAAGTATTAATGGACAATTTATTTTAAATAATATCACAGATATAGATGAGTTTGATAAATTAATATCTCAAAAATTAAGAGAAAGGAATAAGAAACCAATAATTGATAGAAGTAGAAAGATAGGAAAAAAAGAAAAATTTAATTTAGGAACAATGATAAAATATAATAAAGATTTTTTACTAATGTCATTTACAAGATTTAATGCTAATAATTGTGCAGAGTTAAGTATGCAAGAATATATAACATGTTTGATTGAAATGTGGAACGAACTAGATATTTTATATTCACAGGATACTATAGTTATTCCTCTGTTAGGAAATGGAACTACTAGATTTAAAGATTATAAAATTAGTGAACAAGAATTATTAGAATTAATACTGTGGACATTTAAGATAAGTAAAATTAAATTTACTTATCCATCCAAATTAATTATTGTTCTTCATCCATCAGTAATGGATAAAATAAATTTATATAAGATAAAGGAGGAATATAAATATGTCATATAGAAATGGTACATATGTTGCTTTTGATGGCAATGATACAACAGACCCAACTAAAAGTGATATGAAATATTATGGATTATTACAATCATGGAATAGTAATAAGAATATAGAATTTTCATTTAGTGATAGTCATAAGAAAACTTATCAGGTTAGTGATAATAGCCAAATTGAAACATTAAAATCTAGATTACAAGAAAGAATGAGAAATTCAAAAAATATGCTTATAATAATATCAGAAGATACTAATTGGAATAGGGGGATGCTTAATTTTGAAATTGAAAAAGCCGTAGATTATTATGATATTCCTTTAATAATTGCATATGCAAAATATAATAAGATAAGAGATGTAGACTCATTATCAGAAAAGTGGCCTAAAGCTTTAAAAGAAAGAATAGATAATGGAAAAGCAAAATGTATACATATTCCTTTTAAAAAGGAACCTATATTAGATGCGATATCTCAATTTTCATCTAATAGCAAATATCCGAGTTCTTCAAAAAATGTATATTCAGAAAGTGCATACAAAGAGTGGGGGATAAACTAATAATAAAAGTGTGAAAAATGACATTTTAGTACAAAAGTCAAATTTCACACTTTTCCGATTGTGCCACTTTTTTATAAATTTGTGGCACAATCGGAAATTTACATCTGTGCATAAAATTATCGATTATGTAGCACAATTGTAAAATATCTATTCCTCACTACATCCCATAATCATCTGCACACCATCAACAAAACCATTTCTATAATACTTCTCATTCCAATATTCTAAATAATCCAAAAAATTATCATCAAGAAAATTAAGTTGTTTTTGTACATATTTTTTATGTTTATTAGGAACACGTTTTAAAATTCTTTCAGAAATCTCATCAAAATAAATATGATGTTTTTTATCTTCATCACAAGTCAAAGAGCACAAATCTTCCTCTCTAAAACCTAGCCAATCTCTTAAAATATCATCATTAACTTTTCTAAAATTATTCATTAATATTAACCTCCATTTTTATAAATTTTAAAATACTACACATCAAAACACTAAAAAACTTGCAATAACAAACTAAAGAATAGATTGAAATTTCATGCATTTGATGCCTCAAAAAATTGGGGACAAATTGGGGACAATTGTTGCAAAAAAGCACCAAATTTAACCTAAAAAATAATCACACCAATTCACCGTAACCCTATTAAAACTAATAAAAACTCAAGTTAACAAAATTTCTCAAAAATCACAATTAAATTCTCATAACCCGAAGGTCGTAAGTTTTTACTTTACCTACAAACCCACTGAAAAATCTCTGTTAAAGCAACTTATAGAGACCTTTATTACTAAAAAGTAATTGTGTACTGTTAAAAAACATAAAAATAAAATTTCATAAAGTTTGGAGAAAGCATATTAAAATAGTGTAATTTAATAAAATGATATTTATTATGAAATAGAAATAAAAACGAGTTTTAATAAATTAATTTCTAAAAGCATAATAACTAGTTAATTGCAATAAAATATGATATACTATTTAAAAATAAAATAGAAATGATAAACATCAAAAATACAACCATCCCGTGACCATCCAACTTATATTATCATAGATTTAATGATATAAAATATAAAAAAACATCAAAAAATCTGGAGGAAAAAATAAAATATTATGAATAATATATATTTATCAAAGTCAAGATATTGCAAGGCAAGGCAATGTAAAAAAATAATATGGTTAAAAAAATATAAACCAGAATATGCAATTCAAAAAGCGAGAGATATAGTATTAGAAAATGGAACAAAAGTTGGACAACTTGCAAAAGGTTTATTTGGAAAATATGAAAATATAGATTTTAATGAAAATCTTAATATTATGATTGACCAAACCAAAAAGTTATTAAAAAATAAACCTAATATTATAACAGAAGCTTCTTTTAATTATAACAACAATTTTTGTAGTGTTGATATATTAAAAAATGATATAGATGGTGTTGAAATTTATGAAGTTAAAAGTTCTACGGAAATTAGTGACATTTATTTAGATGATGTTTCTTATCAATATTATATATTAAATAATTTAGAATTTAATATAAAGAAAGCATGTATTGTATATATTAATAATAAATATGTAAAACAAGGAAATTTAGAATTAAATAAATTATTTAACATCGAGGATGTAACTGAAATTGCGAAATCAAAGCAGCAAGAAATAGAGAATAATATATATGAATTGAATAAATATATGGAAGAACACATGGACAATGAACCAAAAGATGATATAGGAATAAAATGCTTTAAACCATATGAATGTGAATTTTGGGAATATTGCACAAGAAATTTACCTAAACCAAATGTATTTGATATAAAAGGTGGCATGCATTTAGATAAGAAGTTTGAAAAATATTATGATGGAAAAATTTCTTTTAATGACCTACAAAATGAAAATATTAATCCTAAATATTTAGAACAAATAGATTTTGAATTAAATAATTTACAACCTAAAATAGATAAAGATTACATCAAAGAGATAATAAAAGCTTTGAATTATCCACTATATTTTTTAGACTACGAAACATACCAAGTAGCTATTCCAGAAATAGATGGAACTAGGCCATATCAACAATTACCTTTTCAGTATTCATTACATATTATAAAAGAAGAAGGAGCAGCAATAGAACATAAAGAATTTTTAGCAGAAATAGAGGATAAAGACTTTATTAGGCATTTTGCAGAAAATCTAATAAAAGATATACCTGATAATGGGAGTGTTATTATTTATAACAGAGCTTTTGAACCAGCAAGAAACAGAGAAATTGCAGAAATGTACCCAGATTTAAAAGATGAACTGGAAAGAATAAATTGTAATATGATAGATTTCCTAGAACCGTTTAAACAAAGAAAATATTATACTAAAGAAATGCAAGGTTCGGCTTCAATTAAGTATGTATTGCCAGCACTGTACCAAAAGGATTCAGAACTTGATTATCATAATCTACCAGTAGTACATAATGGTGAAGAAGCATCCGAAGCGTTCTTAAGTCTAAAAGGAAAATCAAAAGAAAAGCAAAAAGAAATAAGAAATGGATTGTTAGTATATTGCCAATTGGACACATATACAATGGTAAAAATATGGATGAAATTTAAACAGATATTAAGTAAATAATGCTTGGAAATGTCAATATAAAGAAAGTAAAAAAAGGCTAGAAATACTTGTTAAAAAAGGAGTAAATTTAATGAAGATAGATAAAGAAAAATTTATAAAAGATATAGAAAAAGATTTGGGCATAAAAAAATATGAAGAACAAGTAAATACTAATGATGATTTCAAGAAAAAAATTAACGATTCGAATTTTGAAGATTTAGGAGATTTTTTTAAAGAGATTTTTGAAAAAAATCAGGGATATCAATCTAATGTTTTAGATATAGAAGGAACTTGTAAAATTAGTAAAGAAGAAGCAAAAAAAGGTTGTGAAAGAGAAATTAAGATTAAAAGAAATTTTTTTGATAAAAAAGAAAATAAGTTGAAAAATAAAAAAGTAAAAATAAGAGTTAAAATACCAAAAGAAATAAAACAAGGTCAATCAATATTAATATATGGGGAAGGAAATGAGGATAAAAAATTAAATAAAGGAAATTTACTTGTTAAGATAGTTATAAAAAATAATTAAAATAGGAGATAAAAGATTATGGATTTATATGAGAAAAATGGAAATATATTATACATATTAAATGTATTAAAAAAATATAGTGATTTTGACCATAAGTTATCAGCAGTAGAAATTCAAAGAAAAGTAGCAGAAATATATAATGTAGAAATAGACCCGAGAACAATTAGGAGAAACATAAATCTTTTAAAATATAAATTGAATTATGATATTAGTACAAGAGACGAAAACGGAAAAGGGTATTATATAAATCGTGATCCAGCTACTGAGTTTGAGCCAGGAGAAATAAGAGCAATAATTGATAATTTTAGTTATGCAAATTATATAGTTCCAAGTGTAGCAAAAGAAATAATAAAAAAATGTAAAAATATGCAAACGGTATATGAAAATGCAAAACTAAAAGATTATCAGATTTATTCTGTTAATAATAAAACAGAAAACGCAGAAGTAATAAAAAATATTGAAGATATTTCAGATAGTATTTATTATAATAATAAAATTAAATTTGAATATTGGAAGTATGTAATAACAAACAAATTAGAGAAAACAATAGTAAGTACACCTATAGTTTCTCCATATGCGATTGTCTATAATAAACAAGAATTTTATTTGATTGCAATAAAAGAAGGTCAACAGAAATTCTATAATTATAGGCTAGATAGAATAAGAAATATACAAATTTTAGATGAAAAAATTAAAATTAAGAAAAGTAAAAGTGATATTAAAGAATTTGCAGAATCATCCACAGAAATGTTTGGAGGAGAAAAAGAGGAAATTGAAGCAATATGTCATATATGGCTTTTAGATACTATATTTGAGACTTTTGGAAGAAATGTTACAATAAAAAAAATACCAAAAGATGATGATCATTTTAAACTAATTGTTGATACAAATTCTATGGGATTTAGAATGTGGGCAATGAGAAATGTAGATTTAGTGGAAGTAAAAAAACCATTACACTTAAGAGAAGAAATGAAGAAAATTGTGAAAAATGCATTTGAAAAATATAATACATAAAGAAATTTATATAACGAAATGTCAAAAAAATAAAAGCTTTGGGTTCAGTATAGATTCCAAGACTTTTATTTTTTATGATAATGTACATTATATGACCAAGCATATTGATAAAATTTTATTACCGTAATACAATTTTTAAAAAATTGAATATATTAGCAAGAGAATTAATTCAAGATGCTTTTCTATGTTGTTGAACAAAATGATATTAAAAGTATGACAGAATATAGATGCTAATAAATATACACTTTCAGAAATAAAAGAAATTTTAAATATACTAAATGATTATTTAAAAGAAATAAAAATATATTACTAAAATGGAGTGTGAAAAAATGATGTTAAATATGGATAATCAATTATCAAAAGAGAATGATTGTATAGAAAATATAATCAAAGAAGAAAAATTAATAGAAGGTACTATTTTTATAAATAAAGCTAATATTTATAATTGTTTTAATAAATTGATACTAAAAAATTACAATAGCAAAAATGATTTGGAGAAAGAAGAGATAATAATAGATAAAATAAATAAGCGAATTATAAAAGAAGATATTTTAAATAAAAGTAAAAGATTTAAAAATGGAAATAATAAACAAGACATTGTTGCTCTTGATATTTTAGAGTGTAAAATAAAAAATAAAAAGTATTTTTCAGAAAGTAGAAGGTTATGGTTTGAAGAAATTATTGATAGAGGAGATTTGTATACGAATGTAATTTATGTATTCCTAATTGTCAAAGAATTAAATGCAGTTAAACAAGAACAGTACAAATTTTTAGGGTTATATAAGTTAATAGATTATGATAAAAAAAACAATCTCAGATTATGGGAAAAACAAAATTTTCAAAATAATATAGTACCATTAAATGATGATGAAATAATAAAAGTAATTAAAAATATCGAGAATGGAAGGATTATTAAATGACAATAGACTTAGAAGGTACAATAATGTCAAAATATACTTTTGAAAATTTTGTAGTAGGAAAGAATAATGAATTTGCTTATAAGATTGCAAAAAGTGTAGCCGAAAAGAAGATGAGCTATAATCTATTTTTTATATATGGAGATGTTGGTGTTGGAAAGACACATTTAATGTATGCGATTGTAAACCAAATAACAAGAGATTTTCCTAATGAAAATGTTGTATATTTAACAGCAGAAGAATTTACAAATCAATTAATTAATTCAATAAAAAAGAAAAAATATGAACAATTTAGAAGATGGTATAGAAATATTGATTTTTTATTAATAGACGATATTCAATTTATTGTGGGAAAAGAAAGAATTGAAGAAGTAGTACTTAATGTATGTGATTTTTTATATCATAATCAAAAGAAACTTGTTATAGCAAGTAGTTGTAAAATTAACAATTTTATTGTGTCATCACAAAGATTAAAAACAAGATTTGCAAATGGAGTATTGGCTAATATTTCTATGCAAGAATATAAAACAAGACAAGCTATTTTAGTCAATAAAATAAAAGATGAAAATATAGAAATAAATAAAGAAATACTAACATATATAGTTAAAAAATCTAATTTAAGTATTAGAGCAATGATGGGATTAGTTAATACGATAAAAGCACATAAAGATTTAATTAGAAACTCAATTCCTGAAGAAAAAATAAAAATGTTAATAGATGATATGTTATATAAATAATTATTGTCAAAAGAAGTAGAAATAATTTGGTAAAAATACCAGCAATGGTCAAAAATAAAAGTAAATGAATGTTGAAATCTTTGTTTTTGCATGTGCAGTTATAAGTGCGAAAAGTCAATAAACCGCAAGAAATAATTTGAGTTATTTCTTGCGGTTTATGTCTTATTATTGAGTCAATAGAATTATATTAACTCAAATCTATCACATCTAAATCTCTAATCGCAGGATTATACAATTGATGTCCTTTGTAATCAAATCTAGACCCATGGCAAGGGCAATCCCAAGTCTTATCAAGATTATTCCAACTAAGGAGACAACCTAAATGTGTACAAATAGGATTAACAGCAAAAATTTTTCCATCATTATCTTTATAAATTCCAATTGTTTGCCCATTATATTTAAGTACATGTCCTGAGTCATTTTTTATTTCTTCAAAATTACCAGCTTTTTTACTTCCTGACATGACAGAATTATCTTCAATTACATCCAAATCAGCATCAGGTACCTTAAATTTATTAATCACAAAAGAATTAGTAGTTTCTTTTATCATATTACCAAGTTCCACATTATTCTTAATAGGGTGTAATCTGGTAGCTTTAAATACATTCTCATATTCATTTTCGCGACCTAAAATTTTATCAACAATAATATTACCAGCAACATTCGAAGAAGTCATTCCCCATTTATTAAAGCCAGTACCAATATACATATTAGGCATAAAGTGGGAAAATTCACCAATATAAGGAATCTTATCAAGCGTAATATAATCTTCCGTATTCCATTTATACAAAACTTTACAATCTGGATAATATTTTCTTACTTCATATTCTAAAATACTATAAGCATTTGATAAATCTATTTTGCTTCCAGTCTTATGATCTGCACCACCTACTAACAAAAGTCTTTTTCCACAAGAACCACTAAAATTTGCAAATCTATATGAAAAAGTAGGTTGCTTGGAATTTATATACATTCCGTCAAAAGTTTTATCTCCAATATCTACAGCAATTACATAAGATGTTGATTGATACATCTTCAAAAAATAATATCCTAAACGGTCAATAAAAGGATAATGAGAGGCTAGTATTACATATTTTGACCTAACGACATAATCTTTACATGATGTTATAAACTCATCATTTTCCTTTTTAATATTTTGAACAAGCGTATCTGTATAAATTTCACCTGTACCTTTTGCAAGATTTAAACTAGCACCACCTGGACTATTTTCAACGATGCCATCTCCAACAGAAACTGAACCAACCGAACCAGCATTAACTAAGCCATCAATCGCACTAGAACCATTAGAAGTAATACATTTTGCCAATCCATACGCATATTTTATAGGATTAAACTCAGCTTGATTTGGAAACCTTAAAGCACCTAACACATTAAAGGGAAGAGGAGTAGATGTAACAAATTCGCTTTTAAACCCAAGAGAATTTACAGCTTTATTTTCTAATTTAATTTTTTCTAATTCATCCAAATTATTAGTATAAACATAACTATCTTGTCTTACAAAATCACAGTCAATATTTTCATCATTTATAATCTGATAAATATTTTCTATGGCATCTTGATTTGCGTACAAATATTTCTTAGCCATAGATTCACCTAAAGAGTCAATTAAATATTTATATATAAGATTATGCTGACTTGTTATTTTTGCAGTAGTATGCCCAGTTGTTTTACTGGCAATATCTTTCTCTTTCTCCAAAAGAACAACATTATATCCTTGTTTTGTTAAATAATAACCGCAAGTAAGTCCAAAAATACCAGCACCTACTATACAAACATCAGTAGATATGTCCTTTTCTAATTTATTAAACTTATTTTTATTTTCTATAGAATCAAGCCAAAAAGAATTCATAAGATACCTCCATTAGATCTAATTATGCTCATAGTTGCCAAAGCATTACTATATTAACTAAATATAGTTTGAATTAAAGTCAGTCCGTATAACACAAAAAAGAGATAATTAGCTAAAGATGAAACTGTTCTTTTTTATGTGAGTTTAGCTAATAAAGTTATACGACATTCACTGAATATGTATACTAATTAAATTCTATATTAAGATTATGTACAAGCACATAAAAAATTATTCGACAAATATGCTAACTAGATAAATATCTTTGATTAAATATGTAGTACCAGTTATAACAATAAAATTAGTGAAACAACTAATTAAGTAAATAATTTTAACTAATTATTGGATAATTTAATAAGAAATGAAAATAAACACACATTGAAACATCTAGTATTTTAAATAATAATTTTAGTTGAGCGAGCTTTTAAATAAAAATGTTTAGTGACACGAAATTTATATATAATAGGAATTAAAGAAATAAAAACAATAAAGCGAAAGTATCAATGCAGAAGAAAATAAAGCATTGATACTTTCTTGAAATAAATCTTTTATCAGCAAAGGAAGAAAAAAATATGGATGTCCTTTACTTTACATAATTGTAACACAATAAAAATGCAAAGTTTGTAGAAAACTGTCGAAAAGCTTAAAAAACTTGAAAAAACACAAAAAAATTGAGATATAATAAGCTTTCTTGGAGCGAAAAGCAAAATAACATTGTGAAAATCGCAAAAACTAAAGAATTTACCTTGTAAATTAAGATATTCTAAAATAAAATATAAAAAATTTAATATTTTGTAGAAAATAGTCGAACTATATGTTATATTATTTATAGTAGGATTGGTGAAAGAATGAACAAAAAAAGCATAAAGATAATACTAATAGAACTTTTTATATTAATACTAGCAATTATTGGGGTAAATAGTAATCTAATGCAATATACACCAAGTTGTTTGTTTTACGAAGCTACAAATCTTCAGTGTCCTTCTTGTGGGGGAACAAGATGTGTAGAAAATATATTAAAAGGTAATTTTAAAGAAGCTTTTTTGTTTCATCCAATATTTTTTATAACCATTTTTTATTTATTACTTTGTAATATAGTATATTTAATTAACTTAAATAAGAAAAATAAAATTTTAACATGGATATATCCAAAATATTGGTATACTATAATTTTTGCTGTAATCCTAGTAATATATGGAATACTACGTAACCTAGTCTAGTAAAAAAACAGCCAAGGTTTAACAAAAAGTAAATAAATTAATAGACATTAAGTAATACATATATAGTGTGATTTTAAATAATAAAATCAGGTTTGCCCAAAAGAAAAATTTCCTAAGAGAGTTTATTAAAATAAAGGAGGATTTTTTATGGACGAAAATAACAAAGATGATGTTATAAAAAATGATAACAATAATATCGAAGCAAATGATCAAACTATAGAAAAAACTGAAACAAATGTAGTAAAAGAAGAGCAACCAGTCCAAAAGCAAGAAAATGTGAATAACAACAATACAACAGCAAACCAGCAACAAAAAGATAAGAAAGGATTTAGTATAGCAGCTTTAGTTCTTGGTATTGTAGCAATTGTACTTTGCTGTGTATGGTATATATCAATACCATGTGGAATTTTGGCTATTGTTTTTGGTACTATAGGACTAAGATCAAGCAAAAGAGGAATGTCAATATCAGGAATTGTTACAGGTATTATTGGTATAATCATTTCTATATTTATAATATTTATGATAATTATTTCGGGATTTACACAAGGATTAATTGAAGGTATTACAAATGGAATTGAACAAAATAATTATTCAGACTTTGATGATGATCACTACAATTATAAGTATGATAGTTTTTATAACTTTTAATGCTTAATATTATTATAAAGCAAATGAATTAAGTACAATAGCAAATAATATTAAGAAATTAATTACGGTATTTATCAAATTAAATACATATATACAAAAAGAAAAAATAGGAGGGAGTTTTTATGAACGAAGACAAAGAAAATGAAGTAAACAATGTTGAAAGCGAGGTAAATCAAGCAACCAATACTGCACCAGCAAATGACAAAAAAGGCTTCTCAATTGCTGCATTAGTATTAGGAATAATTGCACTTGTACTTTGTTGTATTTGGTATGTATCTATACCTTGTGGTATTATCGCATTAATACTTGGAATTATAGGTTTAAAATCAAGCAAAAGAGGAATGTCAATTGCAGGAATTATTACAGGTGTTATTGGTATGATACTAAGTATTGTATTAGTAATAGCAATTGTTATGTTAGGTGTAAGTATTTTTAATAGTGCTAAAGATGCAATCGAAGATAGCGATTATCCATCAAGCTATTACTACTACAATGACTAGGAATTAGTAAACTATGAAGAATGGAGAAAAAGTTGCTCTTCCTTACCAAAGTGTTAAAGAAGAGCATTATAAAAAATATAGTATAGCATCTATTGTATTAGGAATTTTATCAATAGTTTTATCATCCTTTTTTCATATATCGATCTTATGTGGCATTATAGCAATTGGATTTGGAGTTTCGAGTGTGAAAAGTGGAAAGAAAGTTCTTTCAATAATCGGAATTATTTCAGGAGCTATTGGTATTGTCCTTACAGCTGTAGTTGCTATAAATTTATTATCATTTATAACAAGTAGTTCTTTTAGGTTTATTACAGAATTATTTGAAGAATTAAAAAAAATAACAAGCTTATTTTAATTTAAGCTTGTTTTTTTTATATAGCTAAATAACTTACTACGATTTTTATCGACAAAAATTATAGTAATTTATTGTACAAATAAATTTCTTTTGATATAATGAGCCATAGTATCATATACTGTAAAAGTATATATATTCAATAATGTCATAGCTACGCAGTTTAAATAAGACAAAAGGAAGAATTTATGACAGAATGGAGGCAAATATGTGCGAAAAAAATTGTATGGACGAAAAGTTATCTAACGAAATGAAAGAATTACTTAAAAATTATTCACAAGACAAATCAAATTTAATTCAAATTTTGAATGAAGTTCAAGAAAAGTATGGTTATATTCCAAAACAATCACAAATTGAAATTTCTAATTATTTATCAATTCCAATGGCAGAAATTTATGGTGTCATAACATTTTATTCTCGTTTTACTCTAGAACCAAAAGGAAAATATAATATATCAGTATGTCTAGGTACAGCTTGCTTTGTTAAAGGTTCACAAGCTTTATTAGATAGATTAAAAGAAAGACTTAAAATAGATGAAGGCGGGACTACTCCAGATGGTAAATTTTCTATTGATGCAACAAGATGTGTTGGAGCATGTGGTTTAGCACCTGTATTTACTATAAATAATGAAGTATATGGTAAAGCAACAGTAAAAAAACTAGATGAAGTATTAGATGAATATATGAAAAAAGAAGACTAATACTAACTATTTTGTAGCGACAACATAGTTAATCTTCAAAAGGAGGAACATTTTGAAAAAAGATTTATTAAAAACAAATTGCTTTGACGTAGAAGAAAAGATGATAATAATTGGAAGTTGTTTGGAATATATGTTTCCTAAAATATATAATGAATTAAATGAAATTTCAGAAAATATTTATGATGTATGTCTAGAAGATACACATTTAAATATGGTTATTACAAAAATTGCAGGGATGGTAGCAAGAAAAAAATGTAAAGAACTAACATTTGTAACAGTAGATAAATCACCACATTGTGTACAATTACATTATGTAGTAAAAGAATTAGAAAATATAATGGATTTAAAAGATATAAAGATAAAAAATTATGTAGCTACAAGTGATGGATTAATTGAAATACCAATAGAAGTTATAGGATTATCTAAAAACCTGGCAAAATTAAAAGAAAAGCTAAATTAAACAATCACTAAACTGAAGCTTCACACAAAAAACTAAAGATGGATTAATATATCGAAAGGAGAAAAGTATGAAAACTTTAGAAGAAATTCACCAAATAAGAGAACAAAAAAGAAAAGAATTGGACTTAAGAGTAAATATCAAAGCAGATACAAGAGAAAAACATATTTTAGTATGTAGAGGAACGGGTTGTACGTCTTCAAAATCACCAGAGATTATAGAGAATTTTAGAAAGATTATAGATGAAAAAGGTATCCAAAATGTAAGAGTTATTCAAACAGGATGCTTTGGTTTATGCGCCAAAGGACCTATTGTTATAATTCGTCCAGAGGATACCTTTTATGCTATGGTAACTCCAGAGGATTGCAGAGAAATTATAGAAAAACATATAGAAAAAGGTGAAATTGTAGAAAGACTACTTTGCAAAGATGTTGATAATACAATGGTTAATCGTTTAGATGAGCTTAATTTCTATAAAAAGCAAAAGCGTATTGCTTTAAAAAATTGTGGTATTATTGATCCAGAGCAAATTGACGAGTACATAGCATTTGATGGATATAAAGCATTAGAACAAGTTTTAACATCAATGTCTCCAGATGATGTAATTAATGAGATTACTGAATCTGGATTAAGAGGTCGTGGAGGAGCCGGTTTCCCAACAGGTAAGAAATGGCTGTTTACTAAACAAGCTGAAGGCGACCAAAAATATGTTGTATGTAATGCAGATGAGGGTGACCCAGGTGCTTTTATGGATCGTAGTATTTTGGAGGGTGATCCACATAGTGTACTAGAGGCAATGGAGATTGCAGGTTACAGTGTTGGTGCAGATAAAGGATATATTTATGTAAGAGCAGAATATCCAATAGCAGTACAAAGACTTAGGGTTGCAATAGATCAAGCAAGAGAATATGGATTACTTGGAAAAAATATTTTTGGTACAGATTTTTCTTTTGATATAGAAATTAGATTAGGTGCAGGTGCATTTGTCTGTGGAGAGGAAACAGCACTTCTAGAATCTATAGAAGGAAGAAGAGGGCAACCACGTGTTAAACCTCCATATCCTGCAAATTCTGGTTTATGGGGTAAACCAACATTAATTAACAATGTTGAAACATATGCAAATATTACTAGAATTATCTTAAATGGTGCTAAATGGTATGCAAGTATTGGTACAGAAAAATCTAAAGGAACTAAAGTTTTTGCCTTAGGTGGAAATGTAAATAATATCGGACTTGTAGAGGTACCAATGGGAACGACTTTAAGAGAAATCGTTTTTGATATAGGTGGAGGAATTCCAAATGGTAGAGAGTTTAAAGCTGCTCAAACTGGTGGTCCTTCTGGTGGATGTATTCCAAAAGAGCATTTGGATACTCCAATAGATTATGAATCTCTTTCAAATATTGGTTCTATGATGGGTTCTGGTGGACTAATTGTTATGGATGATTCTAAATGTATGGTTAATATTGCTAAATTCTATCTAGACTTTACAGTTAGCGAAAGTTGTGGTAAATGTACACCATGTAGAATTGGTACAAAGAGAATGTTGGAAATATTAGAAAGAATGTGTGAAGGTAAGGCTGATGAAGATGATTTATATAAATTAGAGAAATTAGCGTTAAATATTAAAAAATCTGCTATCTGTGGACTTGGTCAAACAGCTCCAAACCCAGTTTTAAGTACTTTAAAATATTTTAGGGATGAGTATATGGAGCATATTAAATATAAAAAGTGTAGAGCTGGTCAATGTAAAGCTTTAGCAAATATAGAGATTGATCCAAAGAAATGTAAAGGTTGTGGTATTTGTAAAAGAAATTGTCCTGTTAATGCAATTACAGGTGAGCCAAGACAGCCACATAAAATTGATCCGGATGTATGTATTAAATGTGGTACTTGTGTTGATAAATGCCCATTTAAAGCTATTATGAACTAGTAAGGCAAAAGGTTGTTATAAGAATGAATTTGCCAAGTCCAAGTGAAGGGAGAATTAAGATGGAAGAGAATTTAGTAACATTAAAAATTGATGATAAAGAAGTTAAAGTGAAGCAAGGAACTACTATTTTGCAAGCTGCAAAGCAAGCAGGAATTGATATACCTACATTATGTTTCTTAAAAGATATTAATGAGGTTGGAGATTGCAGAATGTGTATAGTGGAAGTTGATGGAAGAAAAGGATTTGCAACTTCTTGTATTCAAAAGGCTGAAGAAGGTATGGTTGTGCATACACATTCACCAGCTGTTATGGAAGCAAGAAGAGTTATACTAGATTTAATCCTTTCTAATCATCATCGTGATTGTTTAACTTGTAGTCGTAATGGTAATTGTGAGTTACAAGCATTAGCAATGAAATTTAATGTTCAACATGTTGAATTTGAAGGTGAAATGACAGAACATAAAGTTGATGATAAATCTCCAGCGATTATGAGGGATTTTAATAAATGTATTTTATGTAGAAGATGTGTTGCTGCATGTAAGAATGTACAAGAAATTGGTGCTATAGATTGTATTAATAGAGGTTTTGAATCTTGTATTTCTACAGTTGGTGATCATAGTTTAAATGATGTTAACTGTACTTTTTGTGGTCAATGTATAGAGGCTTGTCCGACAGGGGCTTTGAAGGAGAAAGAATATATTAAAGATGTTTGGAGAAATTTAAAAGATCCAGATATTTATACTGTTGTTCAAACAGCTCCTGCTGTTAGAGTAGCTTTAGGTGAAGAGTTTGATATGCCTATTGGAACAAATGTAACTGGTAAAATGGTTTCTGCATTGAAGAGTTTAGGATTTGATAGAGTTTTTGATACAAATACAGGTGCAGATTTAACTATTATGGAAGAGGCTAATGAATTTATAGATCGTTTTTCTAAACAAGAATGTTTACCAATGATTACATCTTGTAGTCCAGGCTGGGTAAGGTTTGCAGAAAAGAATTATCCAGATTTATTAGGACATTTATCAAGCTGTAAATCTCCACATCAAATGTTTGGAGCAATGGTTAAATCATATTATGCCAAAAAATATAATGTAGATCCAAAGAAAATATGTATGGTTTCTGTTATGCCTTGTATTGCTAAGAAATACGAATGTCAAAGAGAAGAAATGGAAGTTGATGGTCTTCGTGATGTTGATTATGTAATTACAACAAGAGAATTGTCTAGAATGATAAAACAAGCAAATATTGAGTTTACTCAATTACAAGATGATGTATTTGATGAGCCAATGGGAGAAGCTACAGGTGCTGGCGCTATTTTTGGAACTACAGGTGGTGTTATGGAAGCAGCATTAAGAACTGCAGCAGATACTTTGGAAGGTAAAGACTTACCTCAATTTGAATATGAAGCTGTAAGAGGTGGTAAAGGTAGAAAAGAAGCAACTGTAGAAATTGCTGGTAAGAAAATTAAAGCAGTTGTAGTAAGTGGTTTAAGTAATGCAAGAAAAATAATGGATGAGATAAGAGAAGGAAAAGCAGATTATCAATTTGTAGAAATAATGGCTTGCCCAGGTGGATGTGTAATGGGTGGAGGCCAACCAATAAAGAGTTCTAAGATAAGAAGTGAAGTTGATGTTAGAAAATTAAGAGCAGACGCTTTATATACAATAGATGAAAAGAGTGTAATAAGAAAATCACACGAAAGTCCAGTAATGAAGCAAATGTATGAAGAATTTTTACAAAAACCAGGAAGCGAAGTAGCTCATAAATATTTACATACACATTATACAGCTAAAAATATGTATGATATCTAGGATTAGCAGGGATTTAGGGGGATTTGGGGACGGTCCTAAAATCCCTGTTTTTCCCTGTTCTATAATAATGAAAAGTGAAAAAAGCTTATTAGTCAATAATGTGTTAGCTAAATAGGAATATAAGGAGTAAGATATGAATACTGAATATGAAATTAGAGTACTAGAAATTGATAAAGAAAAATTAATAAAAAAGCTAGAAGAATTAGGTGCAGAATTTAAAGGCGATAATGAACAAAAAAGATATGTTTATGACATAATTCCAAAGGAAGATGGTAAATGGATTAGATTAAGAACAAATGGAAGAAAAACAACACTTACATATAAAAAAATGTAGTAAAGACAACAATAGATGGTACAAAAGAATTAGAAGTAGAAGTTTCTGATTTTGAAAAGACAAATGAACTATTAGAAAATATGGGAATTAAGAGTAGAGGATATCAAGAAAATAAAAGGACTCAGTATATTTTGAATGGTGTAGAAATAGATATAGATTCATGGCCAATGATTCCTACTTATGTCGAAATTGAAGGGAAAAATGAAGAAGAGGTAATGAATACGTTAGAAATATTAGAATTGCCAAAAGATAAAGTTACAACTTTGGATGTTGATAGTGTTTATAAGAAGTATGGAATTGATTTGAAGGTAATTAAAGTGTTAAAATTTTAATAAAGAAAAGATAAAGGGGGAATTAAAAGATGAAACAGAAAAGTAATGAAGAAATAAAAAATAATGAAAATATAAAAATGAAAGAAAAACATAAGGTTAATTGGTTTCAAGCATTATGTTGCTTACTTTTTTGGATAATTTTAATAAAAGTATTTATTGATGTATGTTTAAAAATTGGTGGATTAGTTGGTTTAATAAGTTCAATGTAATTTTGTATTAATCTAGAATTATAAGTAAATTAAAACAATAAAGTATTTGCGTATTAAAGCAAGTACGTTAATATTTAAAAAATCAGAATTTAACTTTTGGTTAATAACATATCATACTGACTACTCATACTAATAGAAAAAAATAAAAATAAACTATATAATAGCAAAAGAAAAATTGCGGAAAACTAAAAATACTTGCAAAAATGAAGTGAATAATATTTAATATATGAGTTGGTTTTAACGAGAAACTTACAGATAATTTGAAACTTTAAGGATAGCATATAGAAAGTTGATAAATAGGAATTTTAAGGGATAAACTTGAATTTCTAAAGGAGGAACAAAAAAGTATGGTAATAGACAAAATAAAAAAAGTAAATAACGCAGAAGATGAGAAGCCACAAAAAAATACCAAAGCTGCGGATATGCTAGTTGGTAAATGGGTAAAATGCGATGCATGTAAAGAGATACTATATAAAGATGATGTTCACAATAATTTTAGTGTATGTCCAAATTGCGGTAAACACTTTAGAATATCAGCAAGAAGAAGAATAAAACAAATAATAGATGAAGGAACATTTGTAGAAACATACGAAAATATGCCAGAAACAGACCCTATACATTTTGATGGTTATCTAAAGAAAATAGAAACATTAAAAGAAAAAACCAAAATACAAGAGGCTGTTACAACAGGATTTGGAGAAATACATGGTAATAAAGTAGTAATAGCTGTAATGGATGGAAATTTCTTAATGGGAAGTATGGGAAGTGTTGTAGGAGAAAAAATAACACTTGCTATAGAAGACGCAATAAAAGAAAAATTACCATTTATAATTTTTTGCGTGTCTGGTGGAGCTAGAATGCAAGAAGGCATGGTATCATTAATGCAAATGGCAAAGACTTCAGCTGCAGTTGCAAAATTAGATGATGCAGGCCTGTTAAATATAACTGTACTTACAGATCCAACAACTGGAGGAGTTACAGCGAGTTTTGCAAGTTTAGGAGATATAATTTTAGCAGAGCCTAATGCATTAATTGGTTTTGCAGGACCAAGGGTTATAGAACAAACAATAAAACAAAAATTACCTGAAGGTTTCCAAAGATCAGAATTTTTATTAGAACATGGCTTTATAGATAAAATAGTAGAAAGAAAAGACATGAAGAAAACTTTAGCACAAATATTAGAGTTACATAAAAACTAAGATAGGAGATGAAATTAATGAGTAAAAAAACAGCATGGGATATAGTTATGCTTGCAAGAGATTCACAAAGACCAAAAGCAAAGGACTACATAGAAAGTATCGTAGATGATTTCATCGAATTTCATGGTGATAGAGCCTTTGGAGATGATAAATCTATAATTGGTGGAATTGGTAGAATAAATGGTACAGTAGTTACAGTTATAGGGCAAGAAAAAGGTAGTACAACAAAAGAAAAAATGGAAAGAAATTTTGGTATGACAAATCCAGAAGGATATAGAAAAGCTTTAAGACTTATGAAACAAGCAGAAAAGTTCCATAGACCAATAATTACATTTGTAGATACTCCAGGAGCATATCCAGGACTAGGAGCAGAAGAAAGAGGTCAAGGAGAAGCAATAGCAAGAAACTTGATGGAAATGTCTAGATTAAAAACGCCAATAATTTCTATAGTAATTGGTGAAGGTTCAAGTGGTGGAGCTTTAGCAATTTGTATTGGTGACAGAATAGCGATGTTAGAAAATAGTGTATATTCTGTATTATCACCAGAAGGATTTGCAAGCATTTTATATAAAGATGCAAGCAAAAATAAAGAAGCAGCAGAAAAAATGAAAATCACAGCTAAAGACTTAAAAGAATTAGGTATAATAGATGACATTATAAAAGAAAAAGATAATCAAGAAGAAAATTTAGAGTTTGTATCAGCAGAACTAAAAGAATATATTACAAAAACTCTAAAAAAATTAACTAAGTTAAAAACTGAAGATTTATTAAATCTTAGGTATGAAAAATATAGAAAAATAGGAAAGATGGAGGAGTAAGATTATGTTATTAGAAAACAAAAAATTAGTATTAATGGGAGTAAGAAACAAATGGAGTATTGCATGGGGAGCAGCTAAATCAGCTCATGACAATGGTGCACAATTAATTTGCACATATAACCCAGAAGAAGGTTCAGAAAAATTAGCAAAATTATTAGAAGAATTTCCAGGAACAAAATTATATCCATGTGATGCAAGTTCAGATGAAAGTATAAGAGATTGCTTTGCTGCTATAAAAGCAGATTTCGGAAAAGTAGATGGAATATTACATAGTATAGCTCATGCTTTTACAGATGATTTAAGAAATGATTTTATTAATACATCAAGAGAAGGATATGCTCATGCATGTGATGTAAGTGCATATTCATTAGTAAAAATAGTAAACGAAGCTGTTGCACAAGATGCATTAAATGAAGGAGCAAGTATTGTTACATATACATATTACGGATCAGAAAAAGCAGTTGTTGGATATAATGTTATGGGTGTTGCAAAAGCAGCTCTAGAAGCTAGCATTCGTTACCTAGCACAAGATTTAGGTAAAAAAGGTATGAGAATTAATGGTATTTCTTCAGGACCAATCAAAACATTATCTGCAAAGGGAATTAAAGATTTTGGTTCAATATTAGATGTTATAGAAGAAAAAGCTCCAATGCACAAAAATGTTACAATAGAACAAGTTGGAGATACTACAACATTCTTATTTAGCAATATGTCATCTGGAATCACAGGTGAAATAATTCATTGTGATAACGGATTTACAACGGTAGGTGTTTAATTAGACAAATAAAAAACTCTAAGCTATTAAATTAGTTTAGAGTTTTTTTGATGTTATATTTATCAAATATTGCAAATAAAAATGCTTATGATATAATTTAAAAAATGTATTAGAATGAATTATGATAAAAGATAATAAATAAAGGAGACAAAAAATGAATATTAAATTAACAAAAAACATAGAAGAAGCAAATTGTATAACACATAACGGTACATTTCATTGTGATGAAATTTTTTCTACAATTATGTTTTCAAAATTATTACCAGAAGTTGTAGTGTGTAGAACATCAGACTTAGAAAAAGCAAGAGAGAATCAGTACATATATGATGTTGGTGGTGGAGAATTAGATCATCATCAATTTGGTGGCAATGGAGAACGAGAAAACGGAGTAAAATACTCTTCTTGTGGACTAGTTTGGAAGAAATTTGGAAAAGAAATAATAAAAAAATATACTAGCGAGTATATAAATGAAACTTGGCAAATGTTAGATAAAAACTTAATTCAATGTATAGATGCAGGTGATAATGGACAAATACCAGATATAAATGTAGATTACAAACTTGTACAAGTAGCAAGTATAATAGCTGAATTTAATCCAAATTGGGATGAAGAGATAGAGCCAGATGTTAAGTTTGAGGAAGCTTTGCAATTAGCAGAAAAAGTATTTGATAATTCATTAAAGTCTTCTATATCGAAAATGAGGGCTAAATCAAAAGTAGATATGGCAATTAATTCTTCAAAAGATGGAATTATGACATTAGAAAAATTTTTGCCTTGGAAAGAAGTTCTATTAGAATCAACTAGTGCTAAAGCTAAACTAATTAATTTTGTTATATTTCCTTCAAACAGAGGTGGATATAATATTTATACTGTGCCAGAAAAACTAGGCTCTTTTACAAGTAGAAAATTATTTCCAAAAGAATGGGCAGGTTTAAAGGACGAGGATTTACAAAAAGTAACAACAGTAGAGACTGCAAGATTTTGCCATAACAAATGTTTTATATGTGCTGTTGATACTAAAGAAGATGCCTTAAAGTTAGCAAAAATAGCAAACGGAACATATTAATAATGTTACAAAATATTTACATATAGTAAAAAAAATTAAATTATGATAAAAAATTACTAGAATAATTATTCTAAAGATAAAATTTGATATGTATTTTTTTACATATATATTATTTTAAGGGGGAAAACTTATGGAAAACACATTAAAGATTACGGTATTGTGCATTATTACATTAATTGTAAGTCTAGTAGTACCAACTATTAGTAATGCCGCAGGGGATGATGATTATTCAATTAATCTTAATTATCCTTTAAAATCTGTATTAATAAATACAGAACAAAAAATATCTGCAAGATTAACTTCAACAGCAGATGCAACAGGATTAACGAACGCTAGAATAAAGGTAGAAGTAAGTGGACCAGCTACGCCAAAAGTTATGGCAAAAGATACTTTGGGAAATGATATCGATGTAGTAAAAGAAGGATATTGGGGACCAAATGCAGGATTTCCTGTAGGAGCAAATTATAACGTTACAACAGAATTTACAGCTACATTCCCAGTTGCAGGAACTTATACAGCAACAATATCTTTAGTAGATATTAGTGGTGGAACAGAAAGAACTGTTACAAGCGAGAAAATGTCTATGACAGTAGGAACACAAATAAAAATTATAATGAGTGGAGTTGAATTAAATACATATTCAACAGTAGGAGCACAATCTTTAGCTGATTTAGGTTTAGCAAATGGACCAACTAATATAGAAAAAGGATATAAATTTGCTGGTTGGTTTACTGATGAAGCATTTACTAAACCAATTGATGCAAACACTCCAATAACAGAAGCAATAACTGTATATGCTAAAGTTGTTCCAGAAACAGTATCAGAGGAAGAAACTACAGATACAGATGAAGAAGCAATAGAGAATGTTGATGAAGCAACTTCAGAAGAAGAAAAAGACGAAACTCCAAAAACAGGTGTAGCAAATTATGTGGGAATTGCAGTTTTAGTAATTGCTATATCAGCAGCAACATTATTTATAATAAGAAAAAACAGAATATAAAATATTAATAGGATAGACTAGACTTGCTCTGTCTATCCTTATAATATATTTATGGAGATGAATTATGGCAAAACATTTTAAACAAACCGCAAAGAAAACAAGAAGATTAATATATATAGTGTTAATTATATTAATTATTATAGCTACTATATATATTGTATTTTTTATTAGAGGTAAAAATAATACAATACAGGAAAGTTCAGCTTTAAATGAAGTTCAAATAGATGAAGCAAAAGTAGACAGTAAAACTACAGAAAGAATGCTACAAGTTCAGGAATTACAAAAAGAAAATCCAGATGTAGTAGGTTGGATAGAAATAGAAGAAACAAATATAAATTATCCTGTATTACAAGGTACAGATAATAGTTATTATATGACGCATAATTATAAAAAAGAAGAAGCAAAAGATGGTTCTATTTTTTTAGATAAAGATTATGATTGGAGTATTCCTAGTAGCAATTTACTTATGTATGGACATAATATGGGTGATGGTGCTATGTTTCAAGATTTATTAAAATATGAAGATGAGGAATTTTATAAACAACATCCAATTGTAAGATTTACGACAGCAACTGAAGATGCAGAATATGAGATTATTTCAGCCTTTAAATCTAGGGTATATTATAAGTCAGAAAAAAATGTATTTAGATATTATTATTTTATAAATGCAGATAATGAAGAAGAATATAATGAATTTGTAAATAATGCAAAAGAAGCATCTTTTTATGATACAGGAAAGGATGCAGAATATGGAGACCAACTAATGACTTTATCTACATGTTCATATCATACAGAGGATGGAAGATTTGCTGTTGTTGCAAGAAAAAAATGAGGCAAATTATTTTTGCATAAATAAATAAAAAATACTTGACAAAGAAAGTTTTAATGTGCTATTATAAGTAATGTTAAAGCTTATGCGGATGTGGCGAAACTGGCAGACGCGCTGGTCTTAGGAACCAGTGCCAACGGCGTGGAGGTTCGAGTCCTCTCATCCGCACCAATAATTATTTAGTTAATAAGAGCTCAATTATTATTTAAGAATTGGGTTCTTTATTTTTTTATAATTTTATTGGAAATGAGAATTCTGGGGATGAAATCAAGAAGTAACAATAGAAGGATTAAATTTTTAGTAAAAGGTATTATTTTACGTATGTAGATTTTTTGTAAAAGTTATATTATAATCTTATAAACTGAGCTAGTAAGAATATCTTTATAGCAAAGTATTATAATTTCTTCTAATACCGAAATGTATTTAGAAAATTCATCTTATAATTTAGTGAATTGGATTAGTTAATTAAGGTAGAAGCAAATATAGGAGGATTTATGGATACAAGAGTAGCAATAATAGGAATTATATTAGAAAAAAAAGATGAAGTGGAAAAATTAAATTCCATTTTACATGAATATTCTAATAGAATAATAGGAAGAATGGGGATGCCATATAGTAAAAAGTCAATCAACATTATCACTATTGTTATTGATGCTCCACAGGATGAAATAAATACTTTATCTGGAAAAATTGGAAAGCTTTCTGGAATAACAAGTAAAGTTATTTATTCTAATAAGTAAAGATATATTTTAAAGCTCTGTCTAATAAAGAAAGAGAGGGTTTAAAATGGAGAATGAAGGAATAATTAACAAAAGGGTAAAGGATTTTTCTAAAGGTATTGATATTATGCAAACGATATTAATATTTTTAATTGCTTTACTAGTACCAACTTTTTTGGGTGGAATTTTAAGTAAAATTTTTGGTAGCACAAGTGTTATTTCTACTAATTCACAATTGATAGTAGGAACTATTGTAAATGCAGCATTAGTGGTATCAGCGATAAATTTAAAAGGTTGGGCGAAAATATTAGGAGTAGTTACAATGCCAAGTATATCTACAATACTAAGTGGATATGTTTTTGGAACAGCTTCTGTATATATGGTATATATGATACCTGCGATATGGATAGGAAATTTTGCATTGATTTATTCATATAAATTTTTGATGTTAGGAAAAAACAAACATTATTTTCTTGCTGGAATTGTGGGAATAATAGTAAAAGTAGCTATAATATTTGCTTTATTTAATTTGATTAATTTATTTGGAGTATTTCCTGAAAAATTAGTTGAAAATTTAAGAAATGCAATGGGAATGACACAACTTATAACAGCTACATTAGGTGTGATTGCGGCTTTTGTGATATATAAATTGGAAAAAAAATAAGATGCTTTTTAATTTAATATTAGCTGTGAAATAAATTTTTAGTTTGTTATTAACATTTATTTAAACTAAAAGTGCAGCGGAGCAGATGATGTTTAGCACATTTATCTACTCCGCTGCTTAATGCATTAATAATACAATTCGTTCCATTCGATTGAGGTGTCCGCCTCATCAAATGGTGTAATTGCCGCGCCGTCTTCTGTTGGATAACCTTCTTCTCCTTCGGCTGTGGAAACGACAAATTTTCCTTCGTCGTTTTCGATTACAACCGCTGAAAGATCATCCGCAAGTGCTACCGGAGTTCCAATAATTTCTTCTGTGTATACATTGGCATATGTCTCATATGCCGCCATGTCTGAAGCTCCAATTAACAAGAGGGTCTTGTTAGGTCTGACACTATAAACACAGAGATCAGGGTTATCCTGAACGAGGTACATCTCGTATTCGTCAATTGTGCCGGCGGCTGAATCTGAAACACTTTCAGATGATCCAGAATTAGCTCCAGCTGCAACAACAACACCTCCAACAACAGTTAATGTCAATACCATAGCAATTACAAAGATTTTTTTCCGCATAATAATGCTCCTTTCTAGATTTGAAAAATTTTTATACTGCATATTTGTATTATAACATAGATTACATAAAAAAGAAAATTATGTAAAATGATTTTTTGAAAAATCATTTATAAATCAATATTTTGCGTGGAAAATAAAAAATATTTTAAAAAATTAATAAAATGGTTGACAAAAGGATATAAAATAGTTTAAAATAATAAATGTCCGCAAGAGATGGTGAGTATAGCGTAGTTGGTTAACGCGCCAGTTTGTGGCACTGGAGACCCTGGGTTCGAATCCCAGTACTCACCCCAGATTTTATATTGGGGTAATACTGAGAAAATCACCTAACAAAATGGACAAGTAAATTATATTGGGCTGTAGCCAAGCGGTAAGGCACCAGACTTTGACTCTGGCATGCGCAAGTTCGAATCTTGCCAGCCCAGCCAACTAAATAATTGATGTAAATAGCTTGTATCAACAGATACAGGCTATTTACTTGCTTAAAACTAAATATAATTTTAAAAAATTTTCAACATTTAATTTTCATTAGAGATATATAGCTTTTCACGATTTTTAATTTATTTTAATTTTAGGTATTTCAAACAACTAACTAAACAAATCTATTTGTAATAATTAAAAAATATGTATTTGTTTAGTTAGTATAAGACATTTGTGTCAAACATAAAAATTAATAAATTTGATAACCCACTAATATCAATACTTACATGTTTTTTTGTGTTTAGTTAGTGTAAAATAACATAGTTATATTTCTTTTTCATTATCATTTTTTTCAGAAATTAAATTAGTTCCTATTAAATTTTCATTCAGATAATATTGATTAACTTTGTCAAGCTCTCTTTCTTTAAATTGCTCTAAAACAGAAGTATATGTATTTAATGTGACTGTAATATCTTTATGTCCCATTAATCTTTGAACTACAACGGGAGCCATACCACTTTCAATGCAACGTGTTCCAAAAGTATGTCTTAAAGAGTGGCTAGAAATATCAGTAATATTAAGTTCTTGTTTTAATATTCTCTTTAGCTCATTATTTATTGTAGAACGCCTGCAATATTTACTATTATTAGGTTTAAAAAGTAGTTTTTCATCATTATTAATTTGTTTGTCAGTTATTTGCATTTGTTCTACAACAAAAGGATAAAGAAAGTCGGGGATAGGGATAGTCCTTTTACCACTATATGTTTTTGTTTTATTTCCCATAATAATATTTCCTTTTTCGTCAGTTGTTAAAGTTCGATGTATATTTAATCTTTTATTTTTTAAGTCTATATCGTGTATTGTAAGGGCTAAAGCTTCTCCAACTCTTAAACCGGTATACATTTGCAATAGATATACATTTCTATATTTAAATTCATCTATAGGCTTATCAAGAAGCCAATTAGTAAAAGATTGTTGTTCTTCAACAGTTAATGCACGTACAACTTTATCCTCTTTGTTACTTTTAGGTCTAACTACATCAATCATTGGATTTTGAACTATATATCCTTTGTTCATAGCAATAGTAAAAGCTTGATTTAATTGTTGATGAGCTTTTTCTATCATCGAATTACTTAAATTTTTTAGAGAATTTAAATAAGTTTGTAATTCTTCTGTTTTTATTGTATCAATTTTTTTATTAGCAAGAGGGTATTTTTCTAATCGTTTAATTGAATTTAAAGTTCTACCATATTGTGCAAGTCCAATTTGATTAGTACTATATTTTAGTTCTAAATTAGCTTTTAATACTTCGACTAAGGGTATACCATTATGTTCTATATAAATAGGATTTTCTTTTTGATACATAATTGTATTTAAGTATTTTTTAGCTTCATTTTCTGTTTTAAAACTTTTTGTTTTATATTTCATTTTACCTGTTTCAGTATCATATTCTTTATATTGAGCGTTCCACTTTTTTCTTTGTTTATTATAATATATCGAACCTTCGCCATTTCCTTTTGATGACATAAATTACACCTCGCTTTCTTTTTTATTCATTTTCCATAATAAGTATGAAGCCAAAGTAACAGCTTTTCTTTTTCCAATTTGAATTGAAGGAAAGTCTTTTTGTTTGAATAGGTCATAAGCTTGATTTATTCCAATGCTTAAATCTTTTGAAACATCTGATACTGAAAGTGTAATAAATGGGTTCTTAATTTTACTTAAATAATTTATTACTATTTGTTCTTTTAAAGAATCTTTAGTATTATTTGTGTTAATATTTTCTTCATTAATATTCAGTTTTTATACACCTCCATTTTACCTTTCATATTCATTATTATTAAATTTTGTGTTTTTTCCTAAACATAGTCCAGCTAAAAAGATTTCTGCCTCGTTCCATGTTTTAAAGCAATTTTTTGAGTCTATAGAATACCAGTCTTTATCCTTTATATCTTTATCAATTAAGGCTATAGCTTTGTTATATGTATAAACATTAGAAATATTTAGTAATATTAATTGTTTGTCAGTATCAGAAAGCATATATTTATTAAGTCCCTGTATTCTTTTTTGTAGTTCCTTTTTTGTCATTATTATCATCTCCATTATTTTTTAAAACTGTTGCTAAAGCTAATTGGATATTAATTAGCATACTCATTAGTAATTTATCAAAAGGAGGGGAGTCATTATATTTGTTATTTCCAACGCCTCTTTCATATATAAATGGAAAATTTGATTTTTTTTGTTGAGAATTTATTTTTATAATTTTAGCTGATTTACTAGTTAAATCTTTTGAAAACCATATAATATCTTCTTGTGAAATACTTTGAAATTCACGAGATTTTTTATCAATGTTAACTACGACTAAATCTCCTATAATTCGACGAAGTGGAAGAAAAATATTTGGGCGCATAGGAAGTTTAGACTTATTACTATGACAAATAATAAATAGTTTCTCGTATGGAACAATATCAAGTTTTTTTTGTATAATTGCTTTTTTTAATTTATAGATGTTATTAATAATTTTGACTTTTGGAGTTTGTCCCACTTTTTTGTATAAAACTCTAATTGAATTTGTATTTTGAGTTTTTGGAATAATGTTTTTCTTTTTCAAAACTAAACACCTCATTATCTTTCTTCTTCATCAATATGCTGTTTTCCCTTATGTGATAGAGAACGTTTATAATCTTCTTTTGTATATTTTAAGCCAAATTCATTATAATAAGCTCTAATAATTTCATATGAAAGCCCATGTCTTTTGTTGTTTTTTCTTGGATATACTTTTGGTCTAGCAGCGTTATATCCCATACAATCTAACATCTCTTGAAAATCTGCTAATAATTTAGCCTCACAGTAATATTTAGTGGTTACCTTATAGAATAAATCATAGATATGACCAACTGGTTTTTTTGATACTTCATTAGAAACAGAAAAATCAATTTCTTCGTCCATAATTTTAGCTCCTTTCATTATTTTTTTAAGTTATTAGCTTTGTACAATGTTTGTAAGTTATACTTAAAATGTCTTATTCCTTTTTCTCTTAAAGAGATAACTTTTTTCTTTTGCATTTTTAATCTTCTACAAATGTCAATTAATTTACAGTATTCAACATATGTAAGATATAATACCTTTCGTTCTATCAAAGGCACAATTTTCATTGCTAGATAATACAATTCGTTAGAAAATATATTTTCTAAATGATTTATATTAACGTCTGAATTATCTATATCTTGAATTGATTTTTTATAATAGTTTTCTGAAATTATCTTTTGAATGTACTCATTGGGGAAAAGGATATATTTATTTGATTTTCTTTTATCTTTCATAGTGAAACTCCTTAAATATATTAGACTTTCGAAAGTCTTTTAGTTCGAACTGAAATAATAATAGACTATAAAATAGAACAATTGATATAAAAACGTGATAAAACTAGACAAATTGAGATTAATTGATATAAAACGAAATAAACCGTTTTAAAAGATATATAATAATCTTTAAAACGGTTTATTTTTCTTACTTTAAAAAAATATATGTATAAAATTACGATAAATGGTATTAGTATTCAAAATCTTCTTTATTTTCCATTTCAATATACCAAATATTTATATTTTCCATTTTGCTAAATTCTTTATCTTGAATTTTTAAATATGCTAGCATTTCATCTGTAAAATCTAAATTATTTTTTGAAACTAAACATTTTCTAGCACTAGTATTATATTTAGTATCTGTACAATAAAAAGCGCCTTTCATCAAATTATCAATACCATTAGAAATGTTTAAATTTATTTGAGAACATTCTAAACGTATACTTGTTGGTTTATAATTGTTAAATCTGAAAAATGCCATGAAATTATCGGATTGCAAATAACCCTCTAAATAAATTTTTTTAGTTCTGCAATCAGCTAGTTCGATTTTACAATAATCAGATTTTTCTATAAGATTTATTACAAACTTACATTTATCATATTTATTTAATGTAGGGTAATAACCAATATAATAGACATATAAGGTATTAGTATTAAAAGGATTGATACTTTCTTTTTTACTAATAACTTTATTAAAACTGTTGAATAATTGATATTCTTCAATGCCTAATTCATTACATAGTAAATATATTTCTTCTGCATTAGGGAGAAGAGTACCTTTTTCAAATCTACCAATAGTTGTTGCGCTTTTTTTAATAACTCTTCCTAGATTTTCTTGGCTTCTTCCAATTTGTTTTCTAAATGCTTGTAATCTCCTGCCAAATTCTTTTCTATCAAACTCCGGCATAAAATCACTCCTTAAAAATATCTACAACATTATTATACCAGTTTTTTACAGCTATATCAAGTTATGTTAACTAAAAGAATTGAACTTTACATAAATGTATGATATAATTGTTACAACTTTATAGTAAAAAGAATGGCTTAAAATCTTAATTAATTAATCCATTCCGCAAGCGTAATGCTTGATGTTCAACTTAAAACATTCAGGCATTGCAGTTGCTTGGATTTTTTATACATACGAGATTTTAAACATTATGTGTTTTTCCGTTTGTATGAGGTTGAATTTTTACTTAAAGAATTTATTACAAAGGAGAGCACACATATGGAAGAGATGTTTTTAGGCGGACGGAAGTCCAGGTGGTTAGCCTTTCATAGAATGCCATTCAAAGACAGAGAGGAGGGAAAATCCCTCCTTTATATTGTAATTTATAAGTAATTAAGGTATAATAAAAATAACTATTTGAACTAACTGCAATAGTTTGAATAGTGGCTATATAGCTAACAAAACACGGGAAGTCTATGTGTGTTCTCCTCCGTGTTTTGTTTTTTTGCGCACAGTGCATTATTTTGTGAATTTACTTAAAATTTAGGAATATTATTGATAAATTTAGTCTAAAAATAGAGAAATATATTTAAAATCTGCATGCTATGCAATTTTTAATGCATAGCATGCAGATTTTAATATTTTGACCAATTTACATAATCATAGTATAGTTTTAATAAATAATATAATTTTTATCAGAAAAGAGGGGAAAGAGATTGCAAGATTTTGATAATAGACAATTAAATATTATAATTCGTAATAATCTTCGTTTATTAGGCATAAAATCTTGCAACAAAAGTACAAAGATACTTGCGAAGACTATATTTTATGTTAAAAGCAGAAATATACTACTTGAGGATTATAAAGCTAATGAGATTTATTGTAGTATTTCAAAATTATATAACAATACTACACCTAAAAAAATAAAAGATAATATTGATTATGCTTTATCACATAGAGATGTGTTAAAATCGAAGCAAAACTTTAAAAGAGTATTTAATTTTGAGTATTCAGAAGATGTATTTACAAATAAGAATTTTATTGAAGAGTTTTCAAATATAATTAATTGATTGTAAATTCAATTTTATTAACTGAAATAGAAAAGCATATATAGAGGAATAAAAGTACCTAATTTTATTGTCAAACTTCTATAGAAATATGATACTCATCTTAGTAGACAAAACAAAGATAAAGAGAAATACAACTTATTAATAAAAGCAATATATATTATTATAGAAATCTAAACATAGCCAATATTAGAAAAAATATTTATTTTTACTTTTTTTTACCTTTTTATTCAAAAATACTAAATATATGATATTAATATTGTATAAAATTAGTGCTTAATATTGAAACATAAATATCTTAATATGAAAGGAGGATAGAAAAATATAAATTTTTTATAAAGGGGGAATTATATAATGAAAGTATGGAAAATTTTTAGAAATATTATTAGTAGTATAATTGTTTTTATATTAATAAATAGTATGATTGTATTTTCTTATGCAAGTGAACAAAATACAGTAGATAAAAAGTTAGAACCTAATATAGAAGCAAAACAAGATGAAGAAATAAGAATAGAGAATAATAAAACTAGGATATTAGAACAGGAACTAGATTATTTAGTAAATATGAGAGTATATATTAAAAATGCATATACAGGAAAATATTTAGATGTAGCTGGTGGTAATATAGAAAATGGAACTAATGTGCAACAATATGAATTTAATGGAACTAATGCACAAAAATGGGGATTATATTCTTATGGAGATGGAAATTATACAATAGTATCTGAGCTTAATAGTGATGGTACACATTATAATAGGGTTTTAGATGTAAGTAATGGATTAAATGGAGAAAATATAAATGTTCACTTATGGGAAAATAATGGTAGTGATGCGCAGAAATTTTCTATTTGTAAAACAAATTATAGTACTTATGTAATATTTTCAAAAGTCTCAAATTATGAAAAATGTGTACAATTAGATGGATTCCCTTGTAATAATAGTGCAAATGTAGATCAATATTCATGGGTAGCAACTGCTAATCAATGTTGGATTCTTGAACCTGTATATGAAACTCCTAGCTTTGGAGTTAGATATGCTAAAGATACTTATAATTTAGGAGTTCATGCGTATCCAGATATGAGAGACTGGGGGGCAGATTGTACAAATTTTGTATCTCAATGCTTATTAGCTTCTGGCAAACATTATCAAGATGATTGGAAAGTTTATCGTAAAAACGATGCTTATAGTAAACCTACTAGTGTACAACAATTGGATGAGTCATGGGAACTTTGCCAACCTAAAACCAGTCCATGGACTAGTGCTCAAGAATTTTATAACTACTGGAAAAATCGTTCCTCATATCGTTATATAAAAGGATCAGATATTGTTGCAAATAGTTCTAATGCAGTTTTGCAAACAAACTTAAATGAGGGAGATGTAATTCAATATGCAGAGTTTAATATATTTGGTCAACCGTCACAAGTTAACCACACAATGTATGTAACAGGAAGAAATAGTAATAACTATTATTTAACGTATCATTCGGAATCAAGACTAGATAAAAGCTTAGTTGAGATATGTAATGATTTACCAAATAAGTATTTTATATTTTACAGAATAATGTAAAATATGATAAAATATATAATAAAGAAAAGGGGGATGAAATTATGAGAAAAAAAATATTAATTGGAATAATAATAATGATAGCTATTCTTATTCCTGTAGTAGTATTTGCGCTTAAAGAGAATAGTTTGTATTTACCTCCAGCTGGACCAGAGAAAATAACAAAAAATTATAGTGAAATTAGTTCTAATAGTATTACTACATCTGAAACATCTGAATTGACAGAGAATGAAAGTAAAATGATACAACAAATGCAACAAGAATCAGAAGAATATCAGAAAAAAAATGAAGAGGCAAGAGAGATATTAAGAAAGTATAATCCTAATACATTTGATGAATTATATGAAACGAACATAGAAAATTATGAGAAACAAGGATTTCACGATTCTGAACTTACAAATGAAGAAAAACAATTATATAAAATGATTATTGATACATATGAAAATGATAATTTGAATGAAAATGAAAGAAATATTTTAAAACAACAAATAGAAGAAAATTATGATTATATAAGGAGTATTCCGGGTCTACAAGAAAGAGCAGATAAGATTCTAAATAAATAATATGATGGTTAATTATTAAGGAGGAATACTCTAATAGGAGTTTTCTCCTTAATTTGAATTTGAAAATGTAAAGGGGAAAAAATGATTAATATTTTAGTGGTAGAAGATGATATTATTCAATTAAAACAAATCATTAATTATATATCACAAAAAAATGAAGATATTAAATTATATGGACTAACATATTCAGGAGAAGAAGCATTAAAATTATTAATGACAGGAAAAATTGATATTATTATTTTAGATTTAAAATTAGATGGTATGAGTGGTGTTGACGTTATAAAGTATATTGAAAGTAAGAAAATAGAAAAATATAAGAAGTCAATTATAATTGTTTCAGGCGAATATAATATGATTAAATACATATATACTAGTATATATGTATATGAAATTTTTTTAAAACCATTTAATCTATACTATTTAAATAAATCTATTGAAGATATAATATATGAGAAGAAATATACTAATGAAATAAAAGAAAAAATACGTAAGGAATTAGACTTACTTAATTTTAATTTTACTCATGAAGGAAGTAAATATTTATTGGAATGCATTTATCAAGTATATACTTTAGAGTATATAGATGATATGAATTTATCAAAAATTATTTATCCTATTTTAGCTAAAAGATATAAAAAAACAGTTAACACAATATATGGAAACATAAAACAAGCAATAAATTCAATGTTTGATAATTGTCCAAAGAAGGTTTTAAAAAACTATTTTAATTTTAATTGTTTAATAAAACCTAGACCTAAAGAAGTAATTTATACTATTTTAAATAAAATTAATAATTAAAAAATAACTTTAAACGATTAATGGATTAATGCTAAGACTATTTAAAGATAAAGGAAAATTACATAAATTTACACTATATATAAAATAGAAAAAACTTGTTAAAAATGCCTATTCTAAAATAAATCTTGAATAGGCATTTAAGATTTATTTTAGAATAGATAAGATGTTATAATTTTATATTTTTTTATTTTTTAAAATATTGAACAAAATTATTTACTATACGTTTAAATCTATCTATAGGAAAACTAAATAGATTTTTTACGACTTCAAAAGTTTTTTCAATATAATTTTTTAATCTATAATTTTCTTTCTTTAATTCTTCATTTTCATATTTTAAATTAGTATTTTCTTGTTGTAATTCTTCTAGCTTATTAATAGCTGTATATGATTTACTTAATTGAACTTTTAATTTGTTTGTATATTTAATTAATTCTTTGTTTTGTTGAATTATTAAAGAGGTATCTTTGGTATATATAGGTTGTATTTGTTCTTGTGTTAATTCATATTTTATATTATCATAGTTTGTTAATTGCTTTAATTTTTCCGTGCTTAAATGCTCAACGTTTCTTGTTTTTCCTCTTTCTAAATTGAATCCATTATTTTTTATATACTGATAGAAACTATCTTGTAATTGTTGATAACTATTTTTTCCTTTCCAATATTCGCTACAGGCAATTTTATTTACTTGTTTTCTATTTTTTTTATCTGTTTTAGAAACAACAGGCACAAAAACTAAATGCAAGTGGGGAGTGCTTTCGTCCATATGAACTTTAGCAGATAATATGTATTTTTCTCCTAAATTCTTATAATTAGCAACAAAGTCATAAGCAGTTTGAAAGTATCTTTTGGTTTCATTTTCTCCGATTGAATCAAAAAATTCTTTATCAGATGTGATAATAAATTCACATACAAGATTAGTATAACTTGTAATTCTACACTTTAAATCATTTTCATTTATTAATTGTTTAATAGCTTTTGAATAGGTAGTATTACATTTTTTTATTGAATAATTATTAATAGAATTGTTTTTATTAATATCTTTGTTAGAGTAATTAGTATTTTTTCTTTCGTTATGTTTATATAGTCCTGCTAAATTATCTCTTTTATAATTAGCATTTCTAATTATTGCATAACTCATTTTTTATAATTCCTTTTCTTACAAGCTAGCCTTCGAAGGCTTACAAAAATTAATACCTCCTTTGAATTTCTTAATAAAAAAACTTTTATGAAGTTCTAACACACTAGAACTTCACGGAAGTTCTGTGTGATTAAGGACAACTAAAGTTTTCCTTAATAAACCTTTTATTGCACGATTGTATATTATATTTATTAAAATTAATTTAATAAATACCATAAAATAATAATCATTATTTTATTTGAATATAGTAATCGTGCTATAAAAATATTCGCTTTATTGCTCATATTTTTATAGATAGATTTTGCTAAATGCAAAATCTATTATCTAGCATTGGCTGAAGTAGTATTTTATTTCTGTTCATTTTTTCTATTTTTTCTTAATTTATTTTCATTTCTAATTTTCAAACAACTAACTCAACAAGCATACTTCAAAACCTTAGCATAAGAGAATGTAGTCAGGACAGCCCAGCCAACTCTTAGAGTATCAACGAATTATAACAGTTGATACTCTTTTTGCATAATAATAAGGCATCAGATTTAATGAAGGAATAGTCTAATCTGGTAACATTAGAGGTGTGGAATGAGTATAGAAGAAAATATATTTAAAAGAAGAAAAATTAATTCCGTTTGGATTTACTAAGGAAGGCAATATATATAAATACTCTAAAAATTTTATAAATGATAGTTTTAAAGGTGAGATAGAAATATTGAATCTAAAATTAGATGAACAAGTAGAAAAGTATATAATCAAAAAAGAAATCTATCCATCATACCATTTAAGTAAAAAGAATTGGATAAGTATTATACTAGATAATACATTAACAGATAAAGAAATAATCAAATTAGTAGAAATAAGTTATGAAAATTCAAATTTAAAAGGCAAATGGATAATTCCTGCAAATCCAAAATATTATGATATTATGAATGCTTTTAATAATACTAATATAATTACATGGAAACAATCTAATACAATTATGAAAGGTGATATAATCTACTTGTATATTGCTGAACCATATTAATCAATAATGTTCAAATGTGAAGTTATAGAAACAGATATACCATATGAATATAATAATAAAAATTTATCTATAAAAAAATTATGAAAATAAAGTTAATAAAAAGATATAATCAAAATGTGTGGACATTTAAAAAACTTAAGGAATATGGTATTAAAGCGATAAGAAGTCCAAGAAGTATAACAAATAAATTAAGCGAAGCATTAAACAAAGAGGAGTAATATGTATAAAGAAATAAAAATAAAAAATAAAATTATAGATATTTATTATAACGAAAAACATAAAGAAAATATTCCAGTTGTTATTTTAAATACATATGGAAATGAAGGAAAAGAAATTTTTGAAAGATGCAACAAGATACAAACAAAGGAATTTATACTAATAGCTATTTCAAATTTAGATTGGAATAATGATATGACACCGTGGTTTGCTCCAAAGTTAAATAATAATGACAAAGCCAGTTTAGGTAAAGCAGATGATTACTTAAAAACTTTAATAGAAAAAATTATTCCAGAAACTAAAAAATATATAGAGGATGAATTAAATGTAAAGATAAGTTACTATGCAATAGCAGGTTATTCTCTTGGAGGGCTATTTGCAATTTATTCTGCATATAAGACGAACTTATTTAGTCGAGCGGCATCTGCTTCTGGATCTTTTTGGTATCCTAATTTTATAGAATTTGCAAGCAAAAATACAATTTCCGAAAATATCGATAAAATATATTTTTCACTTGGCAATAAAGAAAGTAAAGTTAGAAATGAAGTATTAGCTACAGTGGAAGAAAATACTAAAAAACTTGAGCAAATATATAATTTACAAGGAATAAAAACAATTTACGAAGAAAATGATGGAAACCATTTTAAAGATGCAGTATTAAGAATGGCAAAGGGAATTAAATGGATTTTACAATAATATAGGAGGAAGTAATGGATAAATATAACAGATTATATAAAGGTCATAGTTTAATAAAAAATTTGAATGATTATACAGTGTTAGATATAGAAACAACAAGTTTAGATTCTTTTACTGGAGAAATAGTAGAAATAAGTGCAATAAAGGTTAGAGATAAAAAAGAAGTAGAAAATTTTTCAGAATTGATAAAAACTCAAAACAGATTAGGAGCATTTACTACAAGACTAACTGGAATTACAAATGAGATGGTTCAAAAAGAAGGAAAAGACTTAATTTATGTATTGCAACAGTTTAAGGACTTTTTAGATAGAGATATTATAGTAGGACATAATGTTAATTTCGATATTAACTTTATTTATGACAGCATGTATAAAAATATGAATGAATATCTCACAAATGATTTTGTAGATACATTAAGAATTTCAAGGAAGGTATTGCCTAACCTTAGACATCACAAACTGGATAATTTAATAGATTATTTTAATTTAGCAAAAAGAGATGAACATAGAGCATTAAATGATTGTGTACTAACAAATCAAGTTTATATAAATTTAACTAAGCTGTTATAAAAGGAGATTTAAGATGAAAAAAATAGGTTTAGCCTGTACAGGTGGCGGAACAAAAGCACTTAGTAATTTAGGAGTAATAAAAGCGTTAGAAGAACTAAATATAAAAATATCAGCAATTTCTGGAACAAGTATTGGAAGTTGTATAGCAGTTTTATATGCAATGGGTTATACAACGGACGAGATAGAAGATAAATTAAAAATATATACGATAGAATATCCTAAATTTACGGTTAAGGATAAAATATTAGCTCCATTTAAACTTTTAGCACGAGGTGGAGGAAAAAATCCAACTATAATTACTAAAACAATAAGGGAGGCTTCAGATGCTAAAGGGAAAAGACTAATAAGCGATTTAGATATGCCAGTATTTATTCCAACTATGGATATTACAGAGAAAAAGACTGTATATTATACTTCAAGAAAGATTAAAAATGAAAAATGCTATATGGATAGACCAATAGAAGAGGCGGTAAAAAATACTTGTTCATTACCATTGTTATATGTACCTAATAATGTTTATATAGATGGCAAATTGCATCAATTTTTAGATGGAGGAATGACGCATAATATTCCAACACATCGTTTGAATCAATTTGCTGATTACGTTATTGGGGTAGAGAATGTATATTATAAAGAAACGAATCAAAAGAAAGTAAATATAATTACAGGAATACGAAATACTTTTCAAAGTATTAGGAGGACTGCAATAGTTTGGCAAAGAGAAGTAGCAGATTTAATTATAAGGGTTGATTGCAAGGATGTTGATATAATTGGAAATGAAGAAGATGTTAAAGCTGGATATGATGCTGCAATGGAGATTTTTAAAAGTGAAAAGTTTAGAGATGAAATATTGTTTAATAATTAATATACAAAGTAAGTTAGAAAGACTGAATCACGTTAATGTGATTCAGTCTTTTCACTTGAGGCTTCGGAGCTATAGTAATATATCTCAATTGTTGTAATAAACTGGGTATTTGAAGGTGGACGTAAAGACAGTTCGTACATTTCAAATACACGTTTATATAAGGGGGTCTTAACTTTGCAAGCTATTTCTTTTGCAGAACGCAACTCTCTTTCAGAAAAACCATTTTCTTCAAGTGCAGTATAAAGTTTCTCGCCAGGTTTAATGTTATTGTTATGGCAATATTCAACTGCAAACAGAGTGCATTCCAAACCATGCCCCCATTTTGTAGCTCCAACACCTAATCGGAGTAGAAACTCTTTTAGTGTCATACTAGCAGGGTTAAGAAGATATGCTTTTAATTCTTCTATTTTTGCATCAACAGCTTCTTCAACCCGCTTATCAATATACTTTTGAAGTTCCTCAAATACGTTATCCATAGAGCCTCCTATTCCAAAACTTTCAACAGTTACACCGAGTATATTATACAACAAATTTACATAAAGTACAACTGAATGAGTAATATTTTCTATCAAAAATAAAAAAATATATTAATTAAGAATTTACAAAAAATTTACACTAAACAAGAATATTTGTGGTAGAATAAGATTGTTATAAAATTTCCAAATTTTTCAGAAGTTTTTATAAAAAATAAAAATTCTAGGAGGAAAAAATGATAAAAGCAGCATTAGTATTAGAAGGTGGTGCACTAAGAGGAATGTATACCTCTGGTGTATTAGATACATTTTTAAAAAATAATATGGAATTTGAATGTGTAGCAGGTGTCTCTGCAGGCGCATTAAATGCAATGAGCTACATATCAAAGCAACCGGGAAGATCAGCAAAAATTAATTTAGAATATTGTGATGACCCAAGATATATAGGAAGAAAAGCATTTATAAAAAATAAAGGAATAATAGGATATGATTATCTATTTGGTGATATATCAGAAAATAAGGTTCCATTTGACTATAAATCTTTTGAAAATACGAACCAAAGATTTATAATAGTAACTACAAATTGTGAAAAAGCAGAAACAGAGTATTTGGAAAAAAGTAATTGTAATGATTTATTTAAAGCAGCACAAGCGTCATCAAGTATGCCACTTGCATCTGCAATGGTAGAAATAAATAATAATCACTATTTAGATGGAGCAGTCACAACAAGTATTCCCGTAAAATGGGCTTTAGAACAGGGCTATGAAAAAGTAGTTGTTGTTTTAACAAGGGATAAAACCTATAGAAAACCAATGCTATCAAATAAAATGAAAAAACTATATAAATTGGCATATCATAAATATCCAAAATTAATAGAAAAATTGAATACAATGCCAGAAAGATATAATAAATTACAAGACGAAATAATAGACTTAGAAAAAGAAGGCAAAATATTTATAATAAGACCAGAAAAAGAAGTAACAGTTTCTAGGCTAGAAAAAGATAAAGAAAAATTAGAAAACTTATATAAAGAAGGAATTGCTGAAACAGAAAAGAATTTAGATGCTTTAAAAGAATATTTAGAGATTAGTTAGGAGAATTATGAAGAGAACGAAATTAAGAGATAGAATACTTCCTAAATATACAAAGGGAGAAGAAATTTTTAATATGACTTCACATATTGTAGGTGGAGCATTAGGAATTGTTGCATTGGTGTTATGTGTAGTATTTGCAGCAGTTCATGGTAATGGTTATGGGGTTGTAAGTGGTGCAATATATGGGGTTACTATGGTAATTTTATATACAATGTCTAGTATATATCATGGCTTAAATCCTAAAAGAAAAGCTAAAAAAGTATTTCAGGTATTAGACCATTGTTCTATATACTTATTAATTGCAGGATCATATACGCCATTTGCATTATGTACTTTAAGAGAGTATAGTACTGCATTAGGTTGGACCATATTTGGAGTTATTTGGTTTGTAGCAATATTAGGAATCATACTAAATTCTATCGATATAAAGAAATTTAGAGTGTTTTCTATGATTTGTTACTTAGTAATGGGCTGGTGCATTGTATTTAAAATAAACCTATTACCAGAATTATTAGGAACAGCAGGATTTGTACTGTTACTACTAGGAGGTTTAGCGTATACGATAGGAGCTATACTGTATGGATTAGGAAAGAAGCATAAATATATGCATTCGGTATTTCACTTATTTATTTTATTAGGAAGTTTATTACAATTTTTTACAATATTATTATATGTTATGTAGGAGGACAAAATGAACGAATATATGAAAATGGCAAGAGAGCAAGCAGAAAAAGGTATGAAGAGTAATGAAGGGGGTCCTTTTGGAGCTGTTATTACAGATAAAGATGGAAATATTATTTCAGTAGCTAATAATCAAGTGCTAAAAAATAATGATCCAACAGCACATGCCGAAGTACAAGCTATACGAGAGGCTTGCAAAAAGCTTAATACACATGATTTATCTGGATATATTTTATATACATCTTGCGAACCATGTCCAATGTGTTTATCTGCAATTATTTGGGCAAATATTAAAGAAGTATATTATGCTTGTACTAGAGAAGATGCAGGAGAAATTGGTTTTAGAGATGACGCAATATATGAATTTCTAGAGACAAACAATAAGAATTTACTAGATGAAAAACAAATAGATAGGGAAGATTGCATACATTTATTTAATGAATATAAAAAATTAAATGGAGAGATTTATTAATGTTTGCAGTATATAATACTAAAATAGGAAAATTAAAAATTGAATATGATAATGATGCAATAACTGGAATTACTTCTGCGAAAAATGAAAAAGGGCAAGGAATAAGAAATGAGCTAACTGATAAAACCGTTTTGCAGTTAGAAGAATATTTTGATGGTAAAAGAAAAGAGTTTGACATACCTATTAAATTGACTGGTACAGAATTTCAAAAGAAAGTATGGAATGAACTTTTAAAAATACCATATGGAAAAACAGTTTCTTATAAAGATATATCCATAAAAATTGGTAATCCAAAAGCTTGTAGAGCTGTTGGCATGGCTAATCATAATAATCCAATATTAATAATTGTACCATGCCACAGAGTGATAAATGAGAATAAAAAATTAGGTGGATATGCATTAGGACTCGACTTAAAAAGAAGACTGCTTGTACTAGAAAAAGAAAATTCATAGTAATGATAAAAGAGCTTACAAAAGTGTAAGCTTTTTTTATATTAAATCGATGTTTCAATTTACGAAAAATTAATATAATTTTAATAAATTATAAAAATTATATTAATGATTATATGCTAATTTATAGTAAATTGAGGTGATAATATATGAAAAGGAAAGATGTTTTTAAATTTGTACTAATTATATTTTGGGTTTTTATTATAGGAAGTATGATAGGATATGGAGTAGAAACAATAGTAGCTATTATACAAAATGGACATTTTGCATCTAGGCAAAGTCTATTATATGGACCACTAATTCCAGTATATGGTGTTGGATTGGTGGCATATTATTTAGTTATTTCAAAAATTAAAGATAAGGGAAATTTAAAGATATTTATTATTACTATGGTTTTAGGTGGAATTGTAGAATATTTATTTTCTTTTTTTCAAGAAAAGTTTTTTGGAACCGTTTCGTGGGATTATAGTAATTTATGGTTTAATATAAATGGCAGAACAAGTTTATTACATTGTTTATATTGGGGTACAGGAGGAGTACTATTTGTTAAATATATATATCCTTTTATAGAAAAATTAATAAATAAAATTGATGTACTAGTTTTAAAACAAATAACAGTAATTTTATTAGTATTACTTGCATTTGATGTTGGAATTTCTTGTATAGCAGCAAATAGACAAAGAGAAAGAATTGAAGGTGTTGCAGCCAATAGCAGTTTAGATAGATTCTGTGACGAATATTATCCAGATAGTGTTATGGATTACATATATTCTAATAAGATAAATAAAATAGAATAGTGCTTGAAAATTATGTAAATCGGTTATATAATATTAGCATGGCAAAGTAAAAAAATGAGCAAAATTAATATTTTTCATTGCCTAGTAACTAAATAACTTTTTTTCATTAAAAGGAGGACTTTTATGAGTGAGATCAAAGAAGTAAATGAAGCTTATTTCCAGATACCACTTCTAGCAAAAACTTCACAAGTTGAAGAAATTTTAAGACAATATCCGATGGTGGAGGCAAAATTAAACGAATTCTTCAACTCAGAAAATTTTTTTATCTGCTTCGAAGATATGATGCGGTTTGTAGATGAAAATAAGTCGCAGTTTGATCTTTCTGATGCAGATATTGAAAGTCTAAGAAGTGACTTTTTAGTGTCACTAAAAGTAAATACAAAAGTAAATATTTTATCAAATGCACTGAAAAACATTTTTACAGTGTCTGGAAAGACACTTAATGATGTGGAAGAAGAACTTTTGTATCTTACAGAAAAAGAATTTCTTAGTACGTTTACAATGACTTATGTGGAAATCTTAAAAGCGCAAGCTGAAAGTATGGCTAACAGTTCATTTGCGGATTATACAAATCCAAGATACACATCATGAAAGGAGTTTCGATATGAGTAAAAAATGTTATTACTGCGAGCAACATAAAAACCCGGATTATAAACGGGTTAATGAACTGAAAAAGTTTGTTTTCGAGGGAACTCGGATGAAGCCGGCGAGGACGACAGGTCTTTGTGGCAAACATCAAAGAGCTTTAAAATGAGCAATTGCGAATGCTCATCATTTAGCTCTGATGTAAAATTTGTTCAAGCGAAGGGGCTTTGGTTCGATGAACCAAGGCTCCGTTTCTTCGCTAGGGATTTATATAGATGAGGATAAGCAGAAAAAACTATTAAAACAAAAAAAGTTTTAATAGATTAAAAAATAATATTGACTTGGAGTTAACTTTAAGTGCTATTATAAAAGAAGTTTAAAGGGAGGAATGAATTATGAAAAAACAAACTGCTGGAAGAGAACAATTAGGTGAATTTGCACCAAAATTTGCAGAATTAAATGATGATGTATTATTTGGAGAAGTATGGTCAAGAGAAGATAAACTATCATTAAGAGATAGATCTTTAGTAACAATATGTGTATTTATGGGAAAGGGATTAGTAGATAGTTCTTTAAAATATCATATTATGAATGCAAAAAATAATGGAATAACAAAAGAAGAAATGGCAGAGATTATTACACATGCTGCTTTTTATGCTGGTTGGCCAAATGCATGGGCTGTATTTAATATGGCAAAAGAAGTATATGTAGACGATGAACCTGCTAAAGAAGAACATGGTGGATGGTTTGGACTAGGTGAGCCAAATTCAAATTATGCACAATATTTTATAGGAAATTCGTATTTAAATCCACTAACAGAACCAGGTGAATCTAGTATTTTTATAGCAAATGTAACATTCGAGCCAGGTTGTAGAAATAATTGGCATATTCACCATGCTACAAAAGATGGTGGTCAAATTCTTATATGTGTTGATGGAGAAGGATGGTATCAAGAAGAAGGAAAAGAAGCTAGAAGGCTAAAACCAGGAGATATAGTTGTAATTCCTGCAAATGTTAAACATTGGCATGGAGCTAAAAAAGATAGTTGGTTTAGTCATTTAGCTATAGAAGTACCGGGAGAAAATACAAATAATGAATGGTGTGAACCAGTAACAGATGAACAATATGATAATTTATAAAATTTTGGAGGATGTAAAATGACAATATCTGAGGTAAGTAGAAAATATAATATAACAGCAGATACAATTAGATATTATGAAAAAGAAGGACTAATTCCGGCAGTACCAAGGGATAAAAATGGTATAAGAGATTTTGATGAAAATTCTTGTGGCTGGATAGAATTTATAAAATGTATGAGAAGTGCAGGATTAGAAATTGAAACTTTAAAAAGGTATGTAAGTTTATTTAGGCAAGGAACCGCAACTGTAAAAGAAAGAAAAATATTACTAATAGAACAACGAGAAAAATTATTAAAGAAGCAGGAAAATATAAAAGCTACATTAGATAGATTAAATTATAAAATAGAAAAGTATGAAGAAATAGAAAAAGGTAAATTAAAAGATTTTACAGAAAAACCATAAGGAGTACTGGCAGGGATTTGGGGACGTTCCTAAAATCCCTTTTTCTATTCCAACGAATAATTTTAAGTCGCGATTTTAATCGAGGCTTATTTTTTTCTAATAAATTGTATATAAAATTTTGCAAACTAGATTTACTGAAATTTCAACTAAAAACAACAATTCTACTAAAAGTAGATTGCTAAAAATACATAAGAGTGATAACATTTTTATATCAAAAACTTTTAAGGAGACTAAAAATGGATAATCAGAAATTCGGAAGATTTATAAGAGACTTAAGAAAAAAGGCAAATATGACTCAAAAGGAATTAGGAGAGAAATTAAATGTAACAGATAAAGCTGTTTCAAAATGGGAAAGAGGCTTAGGCTTCCCTGATATTACAATTATTAATTTATTAGCAGAAACTTTTGGGATTACAGCATCAGAAGTATTAAATGCAGAAATAGGAAAAAAGGAGACTGTTGATGTAGAAAAAGCAGTACAAGAAGCTGTAGAGAAAGTAACGAAAGAAAAAGAAAGGAAAGAAAACAGAAAAAGAAAATTAATTAAATTTGTAAAAATAATATCTATTATAATATTTGTATTAATGCTTTTATTACAATTAGGGTATCTATGTATAATGAAGCCAAATGGATATGAATATATAAATGATTTAATATTTTATATTATTAATGAATTTATAATTATTACTGGAGTAGTGTTTCTTATTTTACAGATAAAAAAGTTAAAGAGTGTAAAGATAGTAGCTATAATTATTGCAGTTATTTTGAGTATTATTAATCTAGCTTTTATGATTAATAATGCAATTAATATAAGAACTATATTTAGTTTTTCTAATGACTTTTCAAATGAATTAGTAATAAAACAGAATAAAGAAAATGGAAAAACTAGGCTGTATAAATATGCCAAATTAATTTTATTTGCAAAACCATATGAACGATTTGAATATTCAGTAAGTGAAAATATAAAACATCAGTGGCTTACAAATGACATTTGCAATATAACTTATACGGATAAAGATGATAATTTAAGAAATTATGTAGCGACATATGGAAGTAGAAAAGGAACAGATTCATATTATTCTGTATTTAATGCATTATTAGGAAGATGGCAAATACAAGTAGATTCAATAGGAGATACAAAATTAACTGTAGATAAAAAAGGGATAAAAGTAACACGAAATGATACAGCTGAACAATTTGAAGTTAGTGATTGCAAACAATATGGTGTTACAGCATTAGTTCTTTACAAAGAGGATATTCCTAAATATGTAATTGCATTAAACGATGATTGCGAAATTGATGATGATACTAAATATATAAAGAATGGTGGAACAATTACATTTTGTGATATTTCGATGAAAAAGACAATAAAAGAAACATTATATTGTACAGTATATAAGGATGAGAATTTAAATAATTATAATGGTATAACAGTAGAAGCAAATAATTTTAAAATAGATAATGGAATTTTATATTTTAGTTATGATGGCGAAAACATAATAGAAGTTCCAGGAGATTTTACAGATGATAAATCAGCGTATAATGAGTATAATTATATAATTTCTGAAGAAAAAACGGTATTTTTCTATACTAAAGATGAGACAAAATATTTAGTGTATTCAGATGATATGGGAAATACATGGAATACAGCTAAATTACCAAGTAATGGAACGATTCAGAATATACAATTTTTAAATAAAGATGTAGGGTTTATATTACAATTTGAAGACTATGCCTTAGGAGGAGTTACTTTTGGGCATATTGTTAAAACTACAGATGGTGGGCAAACATGGACGATTATAAATAATGGAATTGGAAGTTCTAATGAAGGTACATTTAGAAGTGGAAGTCAATTGTTATTTGTAAATGAAAATATTGCTTTTATTACAATGCCATATGCCAGCGGAGATGACTCTGACATATATTATTCTGAAGACGGAGGTATAAATTTTACAAAAGTTACTCTAAGTGATGAGCAGATTTATGATTATTATTATTTGCCAACTATAAAAGATGGAAAACTTTATTTAGAAGTTGGCCAAGGAAATGATGGAGATTATAATGGTGGAGATTCTAAAAAATATTGTTCAGAAGATAATGGAAAGACATGGACTGAAATGTAAGCAAATGACAAAATTGTAAGGTTAATGTAAGGTAAAGAAATGGCAATTATTTTAATAAACATTATAATTATCATAGAGGAGGATGATAATTATGGATGGTATAAAAGGTAAGATTGCTGTAGCAATAGGAATAATAGTTTTTATTTTATTTTTATATGGAATATATTATTTGTTAGTTATTCAAAATAGTGAATATTATACACAAATAGATAATAGTAAAATAGAAGGACTTTCCACAACAGATAGTATGAAATATCAGTATACATTAACTGCATATGATGAAAAAGGTAAAGAAAAAGAAGTAACGTTTAAAACAAATAGAGAATTAAGAGAAGATGCATATCTAAAATTAGAAGTAATGCTAACTAGAGGAGTCACAAATTGGGAAGAAGTTCAATTTGATGAAATGCCAAAAGAAGTTCAAGAGAAATATAATTAATGCAAAATCCCTGGCTTAAAAGATTAAGCTAGGGATATTTTTTATATAAGTGGAAAAAAATATTATAAAGTATTGACTTAGAGTAAACTCTAAATGATATATCATATTTGTGTTATAACAGGTAAAAATTATGTAGAAGGGAAGATAAATTTATGAAAACACTATATTTTGATTGTTCAAGTGGAATTAGTGGAAATATGACACTAGGAGCGTTATTAGAAATCGTTGGGGACGAAAATTATTTATTAGGAGAATTGAAAAAATTAAATGTTGATGGATATAAAATAGAAATTTCTAAAAAAGTAAAAAACGGTATTACAGGAACATATGTTGATGTTATATTAGAAAATGAACACCATCATCATGATCACGACCATGGTCATGCCCATGACCATGAACATCATCATCACCATGAGCATAGAAATTTATATGATGTTAACACTATTATAGATAATAGTTCATTAGATGAAAATACTAAAGATTTAGCAAAAAGAATATTTTTAAGAGTTGCAAAAGCCGAATCAAAAGTTCACAATAAATCACTAGATGAAGTGCATTTTCACGAAGTTGGAGCTATTGACTCAATTGTTGATATAGTTGGAACAGCAATCTTAATAAATAAAATAAATCCAGATAGAATTATATCAAGTGTAGTTAATGATGGATATGGTTTTATAGAATGTGCACATGGAACTATGGCTGTACCAGTTCCAGCCACAAGTGAGATATTTGCAGCATCTAACGTAAAGTTTAGACAGATAGATATAGATACAGAACTTGTAACTCCAACAGGAGCTGCAATTATAGCAGAGCTTGCAGAAGATTTTACAACATTACCTGCAATGGTAACAGAAAAAATTGGTTGGGGAACTGGATCAAAGGATTTAAAAATACCAAATGTTTTAAAAGTGTACTATGGCGAAATGCAAGAAGAAAATCAAAATTTTGTAGTAATGGAAACAAACATAGATGATTGTTCAGGAGAAATATTAGGATATACTTCAGAAAAATTATTTGCAAATGGAGCTTTAGACGTATTTTATACACCAATATTTATGAAGAAGAATAGACCTGCATATAGATTATCTGTTGCTTGTAGAAAAGAAGATATGTTTAAACTTCAAAATATTATTTTTAAGGAAACAACTACAATAGGAATTAGATATCGTTTTGAAAGTAGAACAGAATTAGGTAGAGAATTTGTAGAAATAGATACAAAATACGGAAAAATAAGAGCAAAAAAAGTAACAAATAATGGTGAAACATATGTGTATCCAGAATATGAAAGTATGAAAAAAATAGCAGAAGAGAATAATATTCCTTTGAAGGAATTATATAAATTAGAAGAACTAAAATAATTAAATTATAATGATGTAGCAAAAGCTTATTTTATAAAAAAATATAAAATAAGCTTTTAAAATTGAATAAAAATTATTTAAATGATAGAATAATAATAAAATTATACGTAGGAGAAAATTTATGATAAGAGCGAAAGCAAGAAATTTATTAGAATTATTAAGAACTGGGAAGGGAATTAGCGGAAAATTTTCTAATTATTATGATAAAGAGACAGGAAAGATAATAGATGTTATTGTAAATGAATGTAAATCTTTAGTAAAAAATTCAGAAGGAGAATTAAGGCAATACGAAAGTACAACTTCAATAGGTCATATAAGAGAAATTGTTAATCAATTATTAAGTGATAGAAATACAATAGGTCCAGTACAAGCTGGAGTAATAATGAGAGATAATGGAATTTTAGGTTTGTCAAAAGAACTTAAAGTAATTAAAATAGTTGATAAATACGGTAAGTTAAAGTTAGATATAGAAAAACCTTTTCCAGATAATTTCAGAGACATAATAATGGGTATATACAATGAAAGAGAATTAACAGAAAAAATAATAAAGCCATATGTAGCTGGTCTTTGTGAGGAAAGCGAAGAACTATCCAAAAGACACATTTGGAGTAAAAGGTTAAATCCATTTAGACCAAGAAAATTATCTACTGATGAATTACAAAAAAGATATTCTAAATATTTAGAAAAAAATACTGATTTAGACGAAGAAAAAAGAGAAAATATGTCTAGATATTTTGTGGTGAATATTTTAGGTAGTGATAAAATTAAAAGCGAAATAATAACTGACGAAATAAATGGAACAGGTTTAACAGTAAAAGGAGAAAAGAAACGTAATAGCTATACAAGTATGTTACAAAATATGGCTGCTAATGTGTTAGACATAATGGGGGCAATAGAAAATCCAAATGATAGGCTAGCAGAAATCGAAAACATTTACGCTAATATAGAAGAACAATTAGAAGCACTAAGTACAGAGCTAGTACCAGATTCGAATCAAATTGAAGAAACAATTATAAATTTTAATAGAGCTGTAAATAACAAAGATAAAGAATATACAGGTGAAGATGGATATAGAAGTGCAAATGTTACATTTGGAAGAAATAATACTAAAAGTGTAGGACTATTAGAACATGAATTTGTTCCACAGGCAATGAAATTATATTCAAAAGATATGGCGGATTTTTTAGAACATTCTAGCAAAATGTCTGATGAAGAGTATATAAAACAAGTAGCGAAATTTCATTTTAGATTTGTTAGAATACATCCATTTATAGATGGAAACGGAAGAACTGCAAGAGCAATAACAAATTCGTTATTATCTAATAGAGATTTATGTGCTACATTCGAAAAATATACAAAATCAGAATATATTAAGGATATGAATTCAATTATAACAGATTATGATACATATAACAAAGGTTTATATACAGACCAATCAATTTGTAGTAAAATGGAAGATGAAAACATTCAAAAACTAGCAGACTATATAACTAAAAAATGTCAAATAGATAAAAACGAAATAGAGCAAGAAGGAAGTGCTGTAACTACAGATTTATCAAAAAAACAATCTACAGAAGAATATAGATAGAATTATAAATTGATTTAGGGTAAACTCTAGAAAATAAAATTGAAAAATAAAAAGATTTATAAAAGGAAGTGATTATATTGATAATTACTTCCTTTAGTGTTATTATCAACCTAACAAAACAAGTGATAAAACTTGTCTAAATTATAGAAAGGTAGGGGGGTATATGAAAAGGGGATTAAAAATTTTAATAATTATTTTAGTGATTTTAGCTGTTGTAGCAGTAACTATTTTACTTGTTAACCACTTTACAACGAAAAAAGTAAGTAATGAGCTTACAGGAAATAGCATATCTTATGATAATATAGACGCAATAGCTACAATGGATGTAGTAATAGTAAGAGTATATGATACATATCTTGGAGTTGTAGAAAAAGATGATACAACAGGTTTGATGCGAGTAAGTATTCCGACTGGTGATACTAATGAATACAAACAAAACCAAGAAATTAGAATTTATTTTGATGGAATAATAAACGAATCATATCCAGGTAGTTTTGGAAAGATTTTTAAGATAGAGATTCTAAAAGAAAATAGTGATGTTACAATACCAGAAAAAGCATTAAAGTATTTTTATAGTTCACGTGATAATGTATTAGTTTCAAATATTAATGTAACACAAACAGGTATATCTTTTGAAATAAAAGATACAAATGAATATAAATATGAATATACAAATAAATATACATTATTTAAAAAGAATCCAGAAGCTGAACAAGTAGAAGCTCCAGATATGCCAATAGTAACAGGTAATACAACATCATCATATGAAGGAAGTGGTATTCCGCTTTGGGAAGAGGCTTCAAAATTTTCAACTGTTAATAGTGAAGAAACAGTGATTTCTGAAGATATAACAGAAGATACTGTAAGAAAGACTTGTGATTGGACAAACATATATGGAAAATTAGCAAGTGGAGAATATGACTTTTCATTAACTGCAGAAGAATTTTTTATAAGAATTAAATTTACTGTAAATGAAAATGGAGAAATTTCAAATGTTACTTCTGATTTTATGTAATATGGATAGCTCCAAACTTAGGAAGATTTTCAAAAATATATAATATTTAACATTGACATTTTAAATAAAAGGAAGAGAAATATGGGAATTTTAGAATTATTATTAATAGCAATAGGATTAGCTATGGATGCTTTTGCAGTTTCAATATGCAAAGGTTTAGCAATGAAAAAAATGAATTGGAAAAAAGCTATTATAGTTGGGCTTTATTTTGGCATATTCCAAGCACTTATGCCAGTTATAGGATACTTCTTAGGAACAACATTCGAAGGTTTAGTAACTAAAGTAGACCATTGGATAGCATTTATTCTTTTGGCATTTATAGGTGGAAAAATGCTTAAAGAAGCATTTGATAATAATTCTGAAGGGTATAATGATAGCGTAAATTTTAAAACAATGGTAGTTTTAGCAATAGCAACAAGTATTGATGCTTTAGCAGTTGGTATAACTTTTGCGTTTTTACAAACTAATATAGTATTAGCAGTTATCTTAATAGGAGTAGTAACTTTTATATTATCTGTAATAGGTGTAAAAATCGGTAATCAATTTGGTATTAAATACGAGAAGAGGGCAGAGATTATAGGAGGAATAATTTTAATTCTTATAGGAATTAAGATTTTATTAGAACATTTAGGAATAATTAGTTTAGGGTAGTGATTTAAAACTAGCAGATAGAATAAATCTGCTAGTTTTGTTTTTCTCTATAACTATTTCCCCAGACAACCATAGAATCTAAAATAGGTTTTAAGCTCCAACCTGTTTCTGTTAAAGAATATTCAACTCTAGGTGGAACTTCTGCATATACTTTCCTATTAACAAGACCAGAAGCTTCCATTTGTCTTAAGTTATTTGTTAAAACTTTTTGGGTAATACCATTTAAAGATTTTTTTAATTCTCCAAATCTTTTAGTTCCAGTTAGTAAATCTCTAATAATTAAAACTTTCCATTTATCTCCAATTAACCCCATTGTAATTTCTACCGGACAAGCTGGTAATTCTTTTTTTATAATATCAACTCCGTACTTTTAATCTTAATTAAATTATATCAAACAATTTTTAAAACGCAATATAAAAACCAGAAAAATACACAATAGTTTCAAAAAGAATATAAGAGTCAAAATAAAACTAAAAAATTTTAATTGATGTAATTAAGAAAAATAGACAAGAGTATCTTTAAGGAAACTATATTACAAAAAAGTGCCTACTTTACAAGTAAAAACAATAAATTTAGGTTGTATTTTTTTGAACAATATATTGACACAATGTCAGAATGGCGATATATAATAATCAGCCTGACATGATGTCAGGGAAATAAAGAAATGGAGATGTAAAATGGAAAAGAAACCAGTAGATGTAAGAAGAGAAGAAATAATTAATGCATGTGAAGAACTATATAAAAAAGAGAATTTTAAAGATATAACACTAAAACAAATTGGAGAAAAAACAACATTTTCCCGTACATCAATATATAACTATTTTCAAACAAAAGAAGAGATATTTTTAGCACTTTTTCAAAGAGAATATGAAAAATGGATAGAAGATTTAAATAAAATATATGAAAAAAATGAAAGATTAATGATCGAAGAGTTAGCAAATAAATTAGCCCATACAATAGAAAAAAGACCAACATTACTAAAGCTATTAGCCATGAATTTATATGATATGGAAGATAATAGCAAAATGGAAGCATTAGTAGAATTTAAACAAGCGTATGGTAATTCAATAAAAGCAGTAAAAAGATGTCTTGATAAATTTGTTACTAACATGAACGAAGAAGAAAAAACAAACTTTATACTTTCATTTTTTCCATTTATGTATGGAATATATCCATATGCAGTTGTAACAGCTAAGCAAAAAGAAGCAATGGAAAAAGCTGATGTGCCATTTAAAAAATTAACAATATATGAAATTGCATACATGGGAACTTTAAAATTGTTAAAATAAAAAAGGAGTGAAGGGTATGAGTAAAAAATTAGTAGCATTTTTTTCGTGCACAGGAACAACTAAAAAGGTAGCAGAGAATTTGTCAAAGGCTATAGGAGGCGATTTGTATGAGATAGTACCAACAAAATTATATACAAACGCAGATTTAAATTGGACTGATAAAACAAGTAGATCTTCTTTAGAAATGAATGATAAAAATTCTAGACCAGAAATAGCTACAAAAGTAAGTAATATGGAAGATTATGACACTATTTTTATTGGATTTCCAATTTGGTGGTATGTTGCTCCAAGAATAATAAATACATTTTTAGAAAGTTATGATTTTTCAGGAAAGAAAATAATAGTTTTTTGTACATCAGGTGGAAGTGGTCTTGGAAATACTGTGGCAGACTTAAAACAAAGCATATCAAGTGAAACAGAAATAATGGAAGGAAAACGTTTTGGAGTAAATACAAGCATAGAAGAACTAAAAGAATGGGCAAATAAATTTTAAGTAAATGAGAGAAAATATGAAAATAGTAAGTTATATGAATTATAAAGATGAAGGATTAAATAAGTGGAGGTTGTTTATGAATAAAAAAGTATTATTAGTTATAGTTTTAGCAATAATTATAATTGCAATTATTCTAGTTTTTGTATTTACTAATTCAGATAAAGATGAAAATATTAATATTACAAATCAAATAGCTATAGAAACTATTGAAAATCAAAATAACAAAGAAAAAATAAATACTGAGGCAAATACAGTAGAAAAAGTACAAGTAGAAGGAGTTTTGTTATAACAACAAATGTAGATGATCAATTTTATAAGACTGGTTTTGATAAGGACAAGATATTTGCAACACAAGGAAGTTATAGATATATTCAATGTGGAATAGCATGTCATAATAAATTATATGATGCAAAAGATTTAGTAGCAAAAATGTTAGAAAATACACATGATTGTAAAATACCGTCAGAACTTGTTCCAGTATGTCCAGTGTGTGGAGAAACAATGGATGTAAATATTAGGAAAGATGCATATTTTGTAGAAGATAAGCATTGGTACAAACAAGATGAAAGATATGGAGAGTTTTTAGATACAACAAAAAATAAAAATGTTTTATTATTAGAGCTAGGAGCAGGATTTAATACTCCAGGAATTATTAGGATACCTTTTGAACAAATGACATATAAAAATCCTAATTGGAAATTAGTAAGAATAAATAAAGATGATTGTAGGACTTTTTTAGATATTGAAGATAGAAGTATATTAATTGAAGATGATATAAGTGAGATTGTAGAAAAAATTGCGGGTTAAGATTTGAGGACTATTTATAACTATAAATTTGCCATAAACATTTGACAAATACCAAAAAAGGCAATATAATCTATACGACCAATAAATGTTGACGAAGAAATTATATAAGTAGTTAATTTGAAACTCTAACTAGGGAATTGTAGCCATAGACTGGAAGCTACAATAGAAAGGCAAATTAACGAATTTCAGTAATGGAGTCAAATCGTGTAAGAGCGTTAATCTGTAATGAGGTAGTAGAAATACTATAAAAAAAGGTGGTACCACGAGCAAATCGTCCTTTATGGAAGATTGCTCGTTTTTTGATTTTCAATCCACATACAAATAGGAAATAGGGAATAGGGACTAGGGAAAGAG